>Ga0172379_10000310_pt1 | contig 129709 bp, 145 predicted proteins | sample GrowelOW334metaG_FD_119756 | JGI IMG/M metagenome (GOLD analysis project Ga0172379, IMG submission 119756) | Groundwater microbial communities from an aquifer near a municipal landfill in Southern Ontario, Canada - Groundwater well OW334 metaG | ecosystem: Environmental > Aquatic > Deep... | reverse complement strand
GTCCTGCACCGTCACCGGACCGGGAATCTCGGAGAGCGGCAACGCAAACGCCAGCCACGACTTCTCGACCGGCTCTCCTCAGTCCGTCCCCATTGCAACTCAATCCACGTTCACCATCACGTGCGAGACCAACGACACTCCGGTCAGCAAGACGGTCACGGTGAATGTGTTGGGAGGTTTCCAGGAATTCTAGTCCAGAACCCATTGACAATAGTTTGTCAATATGCTAGTATGCAGATAACGAGGTAGCTATTGGCTATTTCGGTAACAACAACCAATGACCATCTTTACAGCCCTTATGGGGTTTTTGCTTTTGTCCGGCATGCCCGCGCAAGCGCAAGCGCCCAAGGCGCTTTCGCAGCCGAGCTATCCGGTAACGCTCACCGCCTACAACGCGGTGGCGGCACAAACCGACTCAAACCCCCTTGAAACCGCCAGTGGTGCGTACTCGAATCCTGAGGTCGTTGCCGCGCGTTCCCAAGATCTCGCCGATGAATTGCCGTTCGGCACCATCATCGAAGTCGACGGCAGCAATGCCTCAAAGGAAACCTGCGGTTACGGCATCGTGGCGCCTATCATCGGATACCGCGTTATTGCGGACACCATGAACGCGCGCTACACCGATCGTATCGACGTGCTCTTCGCCATGAAGTCCAACTACGTTATGTCGGACGGCAGCACGAAGAACGCCGGCATGATACTCGGTATCTGCAAGGGCATCACGGTGCGCGTCGTGGGCCATGTGAATATCAATCGCATCCCGAAGACGCAGGCCGAACTTGCCGCAATAGTCGGCGGCGGTACCAAAACCATCGCTCTCAAATAAGGGTTTCGTAAACCCTTAATTTAAAAAAGACGCGGCGCCAAAAGGCGCCGCGTCTTTTTGTGCGGTATCCTTACGAGATGAAGCGACTGACGCGTAAAGAGTCCGGACTAACGGCACATGAATATAAGACACTCGCACGGCTCACGACGCCCATCAAGATACAGGATTTTCTGGACACGTTCGCGTTCAATTATGAAAAAAACGGTGACACGCTCATGTCGCCTCGCCGCGCGCTCGCGGCAAAGAAAGCGAATTGCCTAGAAGGCGCGATACTCGCTGCCTCCGCGCTCTGGATCAATGGCGAACGGCCGCTCATCATGAACGTCTCGCCGCAGCTCGGAAAGGGCGATGACGATCATGTGGTTACGCTCTACAAACGCGAAGGACGCTTCGGTGCCATCAGCAAGACGAATCACGCGGTGCTCCGATTTCGCGATCCCATCTATCGCACGCCGCGCGAGCTCGTGCTCTCGTATTTCCATGAATGGTTTCTGAACACAACCGGCAAAAAGCTTCTTGAATGTTATTCTAAGCCGCTTGATCTGCGGCGATTCGGCGCCGACTGGCTTGCGACAGAAAAAGACTTGTGGGAAGTCGCCGACGTCTTGAGTGAACTCCCGCACTATTATTTCGTGCCGAAAGGGAATTGGCGTTACGTCCGCAAAGCCGATCCTATGGAAATCAAAGCCGGAAAACTGATCGAATGGTCGAAATCCGATCCCCGTACCTAACTACCGCTAGGTGACACCTTTCGGAAAGGTGTCACCTAGCGGGTTTTTCGGAATTAGGCTTTACGAACAAGGAAGAACGGCGTCATCTCGCTGTCCTGGCCAGCGGGATTGTCGCGCAGGAGTTCCTGGATGAATTTTTCGGTGATAGCGCGCGTGGATTTTCCGAGCGAGAAGGCGCCGCGGTAGTTGGCGTCCACGATGACGGCCTCAACGCCGAATCGCTCTTTGAGCTTGCGCGCAACGTGGTTCGGGTCCAAGGGCGCCATTTTCGCATAGTCTTTGTATTTCTCCAGCGTGAAAGACATCGGGCAATCAATCGATTTCGCCTGTTTGCCCACCAGATAATAAAAGGCGCCCTTAATGCCCAAGGGGCGCGTGAGCGCGGAAACAAACGCGGCAAAAAGGACTCTCGGAATCCCGGCTTCTTCGATGAGCAATTGCATCGCCGGCGGCGTGCCGTGCCCGAAGCCGCGGAATTTTTCTGTACCGACATGATTGCGCACTTTGCCGGAAAGAAAGCGCGCAAGCCATGACGTTTGCACGTTATCGCGATGAATGATACGCCCCTGCGTAATACAGACGACTTTCTCGCTGATGAATAAGGTGTCACCTTTTTTCAGGTGCGGCTCCACATATTCCACCAGAAGCTCGAAGAGGTCATCGCCGAACTCAATGAGTCGCGTCTTGATCGGGAGCCGCAGATACTCGACACCGGCTACCGAAGCCTCAAGTACCTTTCCTTTATTTGGCGCGAGTTCGGCAAGCATGATATATCTAGTATACCCCGTATCACTTTCAGAATACCAGCGTTCGAGTTTCGCTAACGTATATTTTCCATATTGAGGAGAAGTGAAACGGGGCAGGCCTATATGAACACAAAGAAATCAAAATACCCCGAGGGAGTTCGGGTGGGGAGGTCGAGCGCCGGACTCGGCCTTTTCGCGACGCGCGCCTACAAGAAGGGAGAACGAGTTATTGAGTATGTCGGCCGCGTCATACCAACCGCAGAAGAATATTCAAGCAAGAGCAAGTATCTGTTTGAGGTGAATAAGAGGAAAACGATTGATGGCAAGCCGAAGATGAACATCGCCGGCTACATCAACCATTCCTGCCGGCCGAACTGCGAGCCGGAAATTGAGCGCGGGCATATTTACATCGACGCCACCAAAGCCATCAAACCAGGCGAAGAATTCACCTACGACTACGGCAAGGAATATGTTGATGAACACATCAAGCCGTTCGGTTGCCGTTGCGCAAAATGCGCCGAGCAAAAGAAATCGCCCCGCTTTTAGCGGGGCGATTTCTTTGCCTTATCTAATTGCTTAGATAGTGCTGACGTTGAGAGCGTTCGGGCCTTTCGGGCTGTCGCCGATCTCAAACGTAACCTTTGCTCCCTCCTGGAGCTCGTCGAACGAAATGTTCTTGAGCTCGTTGGAATGGAAGAAAAGGTCCTTAGAACCTTCTGGTGCTCCGTCGACTTTGATGAAGCCGAAGCCCTTCTCGTTCTTTTTGATTACGGTACCATTTTGCATACTGCAGATAGATATTGTGTGACTAATTGGTATCAAATCAGAAGCAAAAGATAGAAGCTCGATCCCACTTCTCTGGATTAAGCCGCTGGTTGATAGGCACAGAATAGCAGGTCCGCTGTTTGTTGTCAAGCGCATCTCAAACGCGAAACCGCCAGCGTGAGCCAGCGGTCCGTGGGCGATCATCGTGTATTCACTTCTCTGACGAGCGCCGAAGGCAGAAGGAGTTATGCATTTCTTACGAAGCGCACAGGCCGGTAAAAGCCAATGGGGATACTCAGGTTCCCACTTCTGCTAGTATACATGACAGCAACATGCCTCAACGAGACTCGTTCAGCTACAAGGACATATTTTGCGACGGCGAATTGTATTCGCTCCTGACCGCGTTCTTCATGCTCGGTTCTGCATATGTATTCGAGCACTACGCCAATATATACGCGTTCGCATATTCGGAGCGCCCCACCTCGTCATATGTCGGCGATCTTTTTCTCGACAATCTCCCGGCAGTCGACCTGAATCTCATTATCATTGAGGGAGCGTTCCTCTCCATTGTCCTCGGCACGCTCTATGTGCTCTCCAAACCGCGACACATTCTCTTTGCGCTCAAGGCACTGGCCCTTTTTATCATAATCCGGGCGCTATTCATCTCTCTCACGCACGTGGGCGTCTATCCCACCCATATCGACCCGGGTTCCGGATTCTTTGCTGACATCTATTCCTATCTTAATTTCCAGCTCGGGTTCTTCTTTTCCGGGCATACCGGCTTGCCATTCTTGATGGCGCTCGTTTTCTGGGACCACCGTACCGCGCGGATGGTGTTTCTTTCTTTGTCTGTCGTGTTCGGTGTTGCCGTGCTCCTCGCCCACATCCATTACTCCATTGATGTGCTTGCCGCGCCGTTCATGGCATACGGCATTTTCGGTATCAGTAAGCGCCTATTCCCGCGTGATTACGCTCTTATCCAACAGGCCGAACACCGATTGACATAATCATCTTATCGTGCTATTCTATCCCGCGGAACAGCCCGTTCCTTGATAACGAGAGGGAAATAGCAATGAGTAAAAAGCAAGGTTCAAATCCGCCTGTGCGTGCGACGGTCAAAAACATCGTCAATCGCCAATCAGCGGAGGGGAGCTACGCCGTTGCCTATTCGACAGAAGATTACGGCGAGCTCAAAAAAAGCGACAGCATCACCTTTTCCTTGTCTAACTGGCATGGCAAAGGTCAGAGATTGAATCACGGTCAAGTTGTTGAGCTTCGCAATGTTGCACTTTTCCGACATGGCTGGCGGGCCACTTTGGCTTTTCCGGTCATACCCACGAGCAAACAGCACATAGAAAGGAACACGCCATGACAACAATCTTCGAAGGAAGCTTTGCGAAATGCCTCACGCATTTCGCACAAGTGCCCGGGGAAGCCCCAACCGACAAGCACAAGAAAGTTGCCGCATTTACCGGCGTCGGGGAACAAACGGTGCGTCGCTGGTTTAACGGGAGAGTGAAGCCCATGGGAGAATCGCTCACGCGGCTGATGTTCTATCTCGAACTCCATGGTTATGAGATCACGGAGCTTGAGGTGTTATCGCCGCCGATACGTGACGTCGCGCAAATATATGCATTCCGCATCCTTTCTCTTACCGAGATAGTCGACCTCGTTGGCTATCCGAAAGAAGGAAGGGTCGGTACCGACTCACTGTACCGTGTATTCCACGGCAAGCAGAGTGTCCCGAATAAAAGAATGCAGAAGTTTGCGACACTCGCTGAGCTCTACAAAGATCAGATTCCCGAGAAACAACGGGGTACGGTTCGGGTCAACATCACCGGAAGTACGAGCGACCACAAACTGCAAGCGCCTCCGGCGCGCGTAGAAGCGAACGTTCCCGTGCGTGCGGCGGCTCCTTTGCAGAAGAAGTCTTCGCAAAGCGAGCATGAAGCGATCATCGCATCCCTCGCGGGGTCGGTGAAGGCGCTGATACCGCTCGCGCAGATGGTCAGCTCCGACGGGTTCACTGCCGAAGAGCGAACGCAGGTTCGCGAATTGGCGGGCAACAATAGCGTGTTCACCCTGGCGAACCTGCTCTACCGTTTATGCGGTGAGCGGGCGCGCGAGATGCACTCAAATCCAGCAGCAACCAGCAACCAGAAAGGGAGATAGTGATGAACGCAATACTCAACGCAAGACCGCCGAAGAGCACGCATTCGCTTCTCGGGTTCCACATGGGAGAAGCATTCTGTCGAGTTGCATCGGATTATCCGACCGTACTCGACGTCATCCTGGAACAGGTCCAGAACGCGATCGACGCGAACGCAAAGAACATCTCGGTCGTGCTTAACCGCAAGACCCGCCACATCGCTATCCGCGATGACGGCGACGGCGTGAGCCGTGAGAAATTCGAAGAAGCGCTGCAACAGGTCTGCCTGTCGCAGAAGGAGCTGAACAAGCTCGGTCGCTTCGGCATCGGACTCATCTCTCCGCTCGACAAATGCCATTCCTCCACTTTCATCTCTTGTGCGCGTGGCATCGAGGATGGGTACATGGAATGGACTTTTGTCACCGAGGATATCCGGAGGCAGCAACAGAGCGTCTTCGTTCCGCGGCGGCCTCGGCCAGACCTCGTGTTTTCCCGCAAAGGGTTGAACGTGAAGCGGGGAATGACGAGCATCGCATGGCGCACTGAGGTGAATATTGTCCGCTATTCGAGCGACAGGATCATCTCGAGAGTCACGTCGATCGACGCGCTTGTGGATGCTATTCTCGAGCGTTTCGGCGCAGCCATGCGCCGCAACAAGACTGTCCTCAGCATCAGGTTCACCAATGAGGACGGCACACTCGAAGAACGCGACGGTATTCGTGCGAAGCTCTTCACCGGGCGTTCGCTCGGCGAAACGGTCATTACCGACCGCGATGCCGGCAATGTCGTCTTCCGCATGTATCTTGCACCGAAGACGACTAAAGGCCAGAACGGCAAGGTCATCGTCGGCGAGCTCGATAACGACTACCGCTTCAGTTTTGGACTATTCGCTCGCTCGGCTGACAGCTTGCTCTCGGACGAAGTGTCGGCTGCATTACGCTCCGGCATGTTCGAAGGCGAGATCGTCGGCGAGAAGGTGAAGCTCCATTCGACGCGTAAAACGTTCGAGAAGGACGATGCATTCGTCGGCTTCTGTACCGCACTTGAGGCATGGTTCCATAAACACGGAGCCGATCACCTTAAGGACGTGAAAGAGGCCCGGCGCGACCAGCGGTATCAGGAGCTCGGCACACAGTCGCTACGAGAGATCGAAGCGATGCTGCGCGACCCGGCTTTCAACGACATCCGTTTGGTGCTGCAGGACTTCAAACTCGGCACGGTGGGTATCGGTCACACGAAGCCTGTAAGGGGCAGTGTGACCGGTCAACAGACCGAATCCTCTATCTCCACCCATGAAGGGTTTACCCCGAAGGGAGAAGAAGGAGGCGGTGGGAGTTCTGGCGAGCACAAAAAGCCGCGCGAGGATAAACCCAATCACCACCCGTATACCGTTGCCGGCCCTCGCGGCAAGCAGCGGATGCTGGTGAAGAACGACAGCGTCGGGCTGCAGTTCTCGTACATTGCGATGGATGGCTCCGATAGGCTTTGGGAACTCGATGCCCGTCAGGGTATCTTGCACTTCAACGTCAATCATCCCATCTGGGTCGCCTGCGATGTGTCGGACCGCAAGGTCATGCAATTGCAGGAGACGGTTGCGGTGTATGTGCTCACGCTCAAAGCGATGCCGGCCGAAAACGAAGACGTACTGCGATATGCCTTCGATGAAGCTTTGCGCCCCCTCTCGTTCTTGTTCCACGTCTCCCCGGCGTTCAACTTACGGAAGCGGACCCAATCCGCCAAGTAATTGACACGGATTACGTGTGACAGCCCCGGTCTCAACTGACCGGGGTTTTTCTTATGCATGTGGGATAGAGTATACTGAAAACATAAAATGTAATGAACAAAAAATGTATGGATAAAGACATGAAGGGAGGATGTTCGATGTGTGAGAAAGGTTGGATGGGAGGAGGGATGTGCGCACAGCATCACTGGATGCACATCATCATCAAGATAGCGGTCGCACTTTTCATTTTCTGGTGTGGCGTCCAGTTCGGAGAGTTGAAAAGCGCTATCCGCAATGCGTATTACGGCGGCGGTTATGGATACGGCATGATGAGCGGATACGCCGGCAATAGGGCACAAACCTATTACGTTAGCGGACCGGGCATGATGAGCAACTGGGCCTACACCGCAGCTCCGGGAGCAACGACGACGAAAAAATAGTCGCTACTCGTAAGTGAGAGAAATGAAAAAACAGCCCGTGGGGGCTGTTTTTTCATACAAAGAGTCTATTGAACGACGATGGTACCCATGTCGGTGGAATTCAGGTGATCGTGGTATCCCCAGGTGCCGGTGAAATCGAACTGGAATAGCCATGTTCCGCCCGGCGGAATGTTGGTACAAGAATCGAATGTGCTCGAGATGCATCCGCCGCGCGCGGGATATTCGTCGTGTATGGGATGAGGATTGGATGCGACTCGCATACTCTTTGACGAGGCATTTTTGAATTCAACGACCGTTCCCTTCGTAATGTCGAGTACGCCCGGAGAAAACCCGGAATCGGTGAACGTGACCACTTGCCCCTTTGAAGGAAGAGTGAGTACGGGCAACGACGAGCCGTCTTTGTTTGACTGCATGCCGTACTGCACCAGTCCGTATACGAGCAGGGCAGGGATGAGGTATATGATGGCCCACTGCCACCACGGTCGTTTCTTGCTCGCGGTTTCAGTTGAAGGAGGTTGTTCCATGTTAGTGCACGTCGACCGCTTTCAAGTCCTCATATACGCCGCCCATGTATGACAATTTCTTGAATGCGAGGAAGAACAAACTCAATGCCGCATAGAACAAGAAATGGCTCGAATATATGGACATATAACTTGGCACGCCGGCGATCGCCAAAAAGTCGTAGAAAATATTTGGAAGAATAGCGATAAGTAGCAATACCAGACCGCCGAGCAGGTAGGTCGTAAAACCGTGCATGATTGGGGTGAGACGGCGAATTTTTACTATTTCTATGACCGCGAGCACGCCTGCAATGACGAGCATAAGAGCATAAAGGAACGGAGCCGGATCCTCCACCTCGAGACCGATCGCTCGGTCATTAGCGAATAAAAAGACGGAGAAAAGGAAGAACCCGGCTATGAATGCGTACGACAGCATCCTCAGAAAAGAAGCATAGGTCCGATGATTTATGCCGGAGAAATAGGTAGCACCAATGATGATGGAGAACGTGCCGATGAGATAGAAATTTCCGACATTCGCGAAGACGGCGTCTTGATATCGATTGAGGAACATCATGCTGATGTATTCGATGATGTGTGAACCCGCGAAAACGATGAGGGCGAATAAGCTCGCGTGCACGAATTTCTCCAATATCGGGTCGTACGTGTAGTGATGATAGATGATGCGCAGCACCGCAAGCGCGATGAAAATGAGCGCGATGAGATGTATGAGGCCGGTCTCGAAGAAATAGAGCCCGCCGCCCACGGTCAGCGCAAGCACGATGATGAGGAGGTTAATGATAAGGAGCGAGTACGCGTTCAAAAATCGGTCAAACGTATTTGCCATGACCGTATGGTAGCACCAGCCAAGGCCTGAAACCGGATAGTAGTGAACAACCCTTGCAGAGAAAGAAAAATGCCCTGCAAAACGAATTACAGAGCATTCCCAAAAAGGACTCCTTCACGGCAGAATGACAATAGCCACATTCTGTTTGCCGTATTGCTGAACGAGCGTGTACAACGTTCGGGCGTTTTCGGTCATGAGGCGAACGCATCCGTGTGAAGCGCGCTGGCCGAGCCTTTTTATCTCCGTCGTTCCGTGGACGGCATAGCCGCCATGGAAGAAAACGGCATAGGGCATCGGCGCGTTGTCATATTTCCGTGAGCGGTGGTTTTTGCTCAACCAGTAAGGCGTGTACGAGCCGGGTGGTGTTTTGTAACCGCGCCGCGCGGTTGACACTTTCCACACGTGCTCAAGTGCGTTGTCCACATACACCATCATTTCTTGGTCGGTGATACTGACTCGTGCGACGACGATTTGTGCCGTAGCCGTCGGTGCGATACTGCAGAGTACACTCGCGATAAGCCCGTACAACCATCTTCCGGGTTGCATATGCATGGCGTTCCTCCTTTGTGTGCCAATGAGCAAATCGCTCGAATTGGTCCGTTCGAGACCATATCGCACACAATGTCGCGTGTCAATTGAGATAGCGACACGTGCATAAAGAATAGAGCCCGCTCATATCGAGCGGGCTCACGGGACAGTCTTTCGCCGCCAATGCGGGCGGGTAGGGACGTACGGCGTACTACAACGCGTACAAAGTTCGTGGTCGTTTTTTGAAGGAGCAACCCATTTTTTCTTTCCTTTCTTGTTGCGAGGATACAGGACCCTGTTTTTGCATTCGCAATACTGCTTCATGGCCACCTCCTTTCTCCAAGCACTATGTTGGTAGAAGTAGACTACCACATATTATAAAAAAAGCAATTAGGACGCCTGATCGCGCGGAGGGAGCCAATCGATGATCTTTTTTCGATGTTCGTCGAGCGACCACAGATCGCCGTGCTTGAAAAAAAGAGGATGCGTCTCTTTGAATTTTTTGAGCAGAACGGTTGTAGCCTTCGGGAATCCCGTCGGTAAGTTTTTGTTATAGGACGTAAGAAATTCGGCAAGAGATATCCTCATCTCGCTTATGAGCAGTTCCTCGCTGTATTTCTTCATTGGGGCAACAATACCACAAATCGCTGAGGAAATCAATATTCCGGTACTTATGACGAGCTAGCTCTTTCCCGCTCAACGCCGCCGTATACGCGAACAACCGAGAGGAATACGGAGAGAACCAGCGGGCCGAGCACGAACCCCAGCGGTCCGAAGAAGACGATACCACCGAGGATGGAGAAGAGAACGAATATAGAAGAGACTCCCAATCCTTTACCAAAGAAAGCGATGGTAATGATCATGACCCACGTATCAACGGACCAATATTTCATAGCAAGCTCCTGCAAAGACCGAAATTCAGCGATGGCAAAGGGCCAATCGCTGTCCTAGGGCAACGCTACCCTCCTAGAAAAAGGAAGTCAATTTAGAGTTTTATGTGCTTTCACAAGTAAAAAAGACCGCCCGAGTAATGTCATCGGGCGGTTCGTTAGTTGCGGTCCGCATCGTTTTTCGGCTCCTACATCAGTCGACCGGCGGAAGTTCGGCGTTCACCATCGTGAGGAACGAGTCGAGCTCCTCGAGAGGAACATCGATCTGTTCGGCAACGATGTGGAGTGTGCCATTCGCTTTAGCTATCAGAGGCGGTATGTAGCCTACCGGTAGCGTGCGGTTGTAGGCATCCACAAGGCTCATAAGGTGCTTTTGTCGCGGTGTCCACGCTGTGACCATTACGTTCTCCTTTCAGGTTAGGACGAACAAATATAATCATAAAAGCTCGGATACGTCAATCGCATTTTGCGATGCCGGAGTATATACTGAAACACATGAAGTCAGATGTACCAGCGGAATTCGGCATACCAATCATCGCGTCGTTCATATTTCTGGTCTCGCAATCGTCAGGCAGGTTCAGCGAACTTGCGCTCACAGCGTTCATCGTTGTGGTCAGTTTCCTTATCTTTCTCATGAAGGACCATAAGAACGAAAGGTACCTTTTTATCATAGGCATACTCGTCGGAAGTTTTATAGAGATAGGACTTCGCGTCGTTGGATATCAGCAAGTATGGGCGGAGGCATCACTTTTTGGCGTGCCGTATTGGCTTCCCATTGCGTGGGGGCTCGGTTTTGTGCTCATTACGCGTTTCGGCATGCGTCTGAGGAAGATTGACCCAAAAGACTAGCAGGGGATAGATTTACTTTGACCATAGAGTCTCATATATACTAATCGCATGGACATGATAACTCTTTCGTTCGACGTATTGATCGCCATACTATCAATTTGGGTTCTCTTGAAATTGACCGGATACGGAGGAGTTATAGGCGAAGCGTTAACTATGGTCGGTTACGGGATAATCATTGTTGGACTGTCTCAGTTCATTGAGACGATCGGTCTCTATTTCTTAAGCTCAGACATGGGCGTTGAGGGAGTCGTTCATTTCGTCCATCGTCTTGTCCTGCTCACCGGCATGCTTCTCGTGTTCTTCGGATTTAAAAAATTGATGGATAAGTAGGCGTTATTTTCTGGAATAACGGCCGATGAGTTCCGTTTCCGCCAGCAAAAGCGGAGCAAGTGCGTCAAGCACCTGTTCTTTTCTTGCGCCGGTCGGAAGTTCAAGCGGAGCAATGAGCGCATAAAGCTTGAAGATATAGCGATGTTCGCTTGGTTCGTGCTCCGGCGGGGGCTCATGAGTACATGACCCCACTTGGATTTTCATAGTCGTTGCACTCCTTGAAAATCTCGGCGGTGGACAGGGACCCGTGTACCGCAACTCGCCTCCAGTGGTGGCTCCCGGTGTTCCCACCGTTCCTCCTTCGGGTATCTCGCGTGTTTCCGGAGGAATGTTGAAAAGAGTCCAATGGTCAAACGCAGAAATTCCGAATTCCTCTTTTTTCACTTCTGGAATGTCTGGATCGTCCATGATGAGCACGAGTGATTTCGCCATCTCGGGTACGTCGGAAATGATGAGGGGCGGCGAAAGTTCGCGGTTGCCGTCGCACGTGTATTTCGCGGGTATCATCCCGTTGTTTTCAAATGCAGGACTGGTGAGAGTGAAGGCCATGTTTTTATACTATAACTTTGTAATGCCGCCTTCAATTTCTGCATGACAATTCTTACAAACTAAAACACACTTTTCAGCTTCCTTGAGAATTGAACCCCATGAATAGCACAGACCTTTGACACTGAGAGCAAAGGATTTGTTTTTCGGATCCATATGATGAAAATCTAATGACCCCACATACCTCCTATATCCACAGATTGAACACTTCCCACCAAATAATTCGACCAATTTTTCTTTTTTACGTCTGCGATTTTGTATGACGGCTACCGAGGCGCACTTTCCACAGCGATACCACCCTTCTGTTCTAGGGAAGAACTTTGTTAATCCATGAATCTTGCAAATTTTCTCCACGCTCACAGTATAACACTTAGTGTTAATGTTGTTTTCCACATATGTCTGTGTATACTGATCATAAGCCGGTTACATTAATCGGTGTTTACCTTCCGCGGTAGCTCAGTGGTAGAGCGGCTCGCTGTGGCCAAGAAACGCAGCTTCCCGAAGGAATTCGGGAATGAAGAACGAGGTGAATTGCTGGAAACCCAAACGAGAAAGACGCGGGCAATCAGCAGCCAAGTCCCGAAATGTTTCGAGAAAGGTTCAGAGACTATCCCGCAAGGGAGTAGACCGAGAGGTCGAAGCGCCTCGCACCGAGAACCGGTGATGATATAGTCCATCCCGTTAGTAATAGCGGACAAGATGTAACGAGTTGGTCGTAGGTTCGAATCCTACCCGCGGAGCCGAGGATCAAAAAGAAACGCCCTTCTGAGGGCGGTTTCTTTTTATCCGAGGCGAACGCGGGAAAGCGTGCAAGCAACGCTTACAAGCGGGGCACCCACGGCTTCTGTTTTCGAGCGAGGCGAACGCGGGAAAGCGTGCAAGCAACGCTTACAAGCGGGGCACCCACGGCTTCTGTTTTCGAGCGAGGCGAACGCGGGAAAGCGTGCAAGAAACGCTTACCCGCGGAGCAAAGAATGCTATCCTAAAAGCATGCTGACTCTCTATGTAAAAACCGGATGCCCGTTCTGCCATAAGGTGCTTGCCGCTGGCGAAGAGCTCGGCATTTCGTTCGACCAAAAAAATATTGCGGAGCCGAATGTCGCAGAGGAACTCATAAAACGCGGCGGGAAGCGCCAAGTGCCGTATCTTGTGGACGGCGAGAAAGGCGTGGAGATGTATGAATCGGATGATATCGTCGCCTATCTGCGAAGCGGAAAAGAAAATGCACCGAAGACCTCCGGCGTGTGCAATCCTTTCTAAATGTTCATCAAGGTATTCGTCACTCCGGGCGCAAAGAAAGAAAAGATTGAAGAAAAAGGTGATACCTTACGGATTTCAGTGCGAGAGCCAGCTACGCAAAATCTCGCCAATACCCGCGTGCGCGAGCTCGTCGCAGAGCGCTTCAAGGCGCCGCTCGGCAAGGTGCGCATCCTGACAGGACACCGTTCTCGGGCTAAAATGATAAGTGTCACTACTAGCTGACCTTTCTCACCATGAATATCACTATCAAGGCGACAAAATATACGCTCAGTCCCGAAACGGAGGCATTGATAGAAGAGAAGCTTGCGGCGCCGCTCCGTCTTCTTGGAAACGAAAGTGATAGGGCATTGCTTGAGATAGAAGTAGAGCAGGCGCCGGCGGAAGGGCGCTCATCCGAGCCGTGCCGGGTTGTGGCGCGACTCGCACTCGACGGCAACGTGTATCATGCCGAGGCGGTGAAGCCCAATCCTGAAAGTGCGGCAGATAAAGTGCGCAGCGAGCTTGAAGCGGAGATACGCCATTCGCGCGGGCGTGCCCATACGCTTTGGAAGCGGGGTCACTCTGCAGTCAAGAGAATGCTTCGTTTCGGCCGCTAGCCGCGATAATCCGTTTCGTTTCTTCCCTCGGGAATGACGCGTTCAACGACGAACTTTCCGTTCGTAAACGACGCTTTTGTTATTTTCTTTCGTTTTCCATTCTCAAAAAAATACGTACCGATACTGTCGGCATAGGCGCGATATTTGTTCCAATTCTCTTCGGCCGGTGCGTCGAATGAGAGGAGACCGTCTTCCTTTTTTAATTTTCCCGCGCGCGTCGCTTTTGAATCATCTTGCGGGACCGGTGTTATAAAACCGCCCGCGAAACGAGGAAGTGCCTCAGCCAATAGTTCAGCGCCTATGATGATAAGTCGAGGCCTCAGTTCGCGCGCGGTTTCGTCGGATTCTATTTCGGTCGCTTTCTGCTCAATGATGTCGCCAGCGTCCAATTCTTTCACCATCTTTTGTATGGTCACGCCGGTCTCTTTTTCTCCTGCGAGGAGTGCGGCTTCAAGCGGCGTTGCGCCGCGATATTTTGGCAAGAGCGAGTAATGCACATTCAGCACGCCGAGCGGAAATGATTGGATCAATTCTTCAGGAAATATTTTGCCGTACGCAACGACGACCGCGTAATCGCATTTGCACGCGCGTATCTCTGCTATCGTCTCTGTGTCGAGACGCGCCGGCGTGAGCACCTTGATGCCGCGCGAGAGCGCAAGCGTTTTCGTGGGCGATGGCGTGAGCACGTGGCCGCGGTCCCTCGGCGCGTCCGGTGACGTCACGACGAGTTCGGGAATGAAACCATGCTCAATGAGCCTTGCAAGCGTTTCGCTTGCAACGTTCGGCGTGCCGAAGTATGCGAAACGGCTCTGCGCCCGTTCATTCGTCTGCGAATGTTCTGGGTTATGCGGTTGGGGCATGCCCAGTGAGGACAACATGGCATTGCCCTGCGTGTCCGAGGTAGTTGCCTGCGGTTGCCTCGTTGTGTTCATAATTCTAGTTGTACCGCGTCCGTTTATAAGCGGCAAAGACATGATGCCATGTTGTCCTACTGGGCATGATGTATCTCGATGAGGTGCTCGGCGTGGTCTATGAAAAGAATGCCATTCAAGTGGTCAATTTCATGCTCAAAGATTTGCGCCATGATGCCGCCGCCGCCGCGCTGAAATGATTTACCGTCCGGGTGTTGCGCGCGAACGGTAACGCGCTCATGCCGTTTCGTGGTGCCATAGACACCGCGAACCGAAAGGCAGCCCTCGTCCGCGCGTGCGCGTCGGCGAGACGTCTTAACAATCTCCGGATTGATATATACCTCCACTTCCGCCGGCAGGGGAGGAGGAAGCGGCGCCCCTTCCGGAACCTGTGCCGGAGGAGGCAGAGTACGATCTTTGCGCACGATGAAAATCCGAAGGGGAACATCGATCTGTGGCGCAGCGAGCGCGACGCCCTCGAGTTCTTGGTCGAGCGCCTCGGTCATGTCGACAATTATGCGTGCGAGCTTCACTGAGCCGAACAGTTCCTTCGGCACCGGCTTAGCGATATCGCGGAGCACCTTCGCGCCGTCTTGCACGATTTCTTTCATGTGGCGCAGTATACCAAATTATTTCGGTTCGTGTTTGGTCGGGTCGAGCTCCCACCAGAATTTCTTGCTGAAATTCTTCGCCTGACTGCAGATGCTTTTGAGATAATACAGGTCTTGTGTCGGGATTTTCTCCAGCACCGTACCGAGGTGTGCCATCGTCATTGGCGCGAGACCATCCTGTTTGCGGGAATAATTCAGGTGCCGCAGAAAAAATCGCATCAGCTCACCTCGTTCCGTTTGGCGCTTCCTTCCTTTGGGCGCGGCATCCGCCTTTTTTCGGAATTCAGGAAGCATCTCGCCGATGGATTTCATTATGCCTATTCTACCTTTTTTGATGATTTGGCGAAGTCGGCGTACAATAAGCGAACTATGAAGGAACGATTCGTGATAGAGGGTCTTGGCGGGGAGAAAACCCTTTCAGGTACTGTGTCTATTCACGGGGCGAAGAATGCGGTGCTTCCCGCCATGGCATCCGCACTGCTCTTCAAGGATACTCTCACCATTGAGAATATTCCGGGTATTGAGGATGTGAAGCGGCTCACGGAACTTCTTGAGGGGTTTGGAGTAGTTGTAGCGGAGAAATCGAATCGAAGCCTGACCATAGATGCAGCAACTGTTACGAAGACAGAATTTGATAGAGCTGTAGCGAAGCGTCTGCGCGCGTCTATTATTCTCACGGGCCCTTTGCTCGCGAGATATGGCTCAGCGACATTCCCGTATCCGGGGGGATGCGTACTTGGTCAGCGTTCAATCGATTTATTTCTCCAGAGTTTTCGTGCTTTGGGTGCAGAAGTGAAAGAAGAGAAAGATGGTGAGGATGACATTTTCCGTTTGAATGTCACGGACAAGAAGCTTCATGGCGCTGATATTTTCTTTTCTCAAGTGTCAGTGACGGCGACTGAAACGATGATGATGGCGGCAGTGCTCGCTGAGGGCACAACAACGCTCCGCAATGCGGCGATGGAACCCGAGATCGGGAGCATCGCTGAATTTCTGAATGCCTGTGGCGCACATATTACGGGTGCAGGTACGTCAATCATTACTATCGAGGGTGGAGAAGTTCTTTCTACGGGCGGTCGGGTCTACCATACGCTTCCTGATCGTATTGAGACGGGAAGTTTTCTTATCCTCGGTGCACTTACCGCGCGCGAGCTTACGATAGAAGGTTGTGTGCCAGAACACGTCGATGCGCTCATCAATCTGCTTCAGCTCTCCGGAGTCTCTATTTCCCGTGGTAAGGATTTTCTTAAAATCGTACAAAATACGAAGCCGTCGAGCGAGTGGAAGGGGGTGAATGTGAAGACACATGAGTATCCCGGCTTCGCGACTGACCTGCAAGCGCCGATGGTCGTCTTTCTCACTCAAGTGATGGGCGAGAGCACTGTCTTTGAAACTATTTTTGAAGCGCGACTTAACTATGTTGAAGATCTTGTGAAGATGGGTGCGAACATCACGATGTGGAATCCAAACAAAGTATCTATTAAAGGACCATCACTACTTAAAGATCGGGAGCTTGAAGGTCCTGATATTCGCGCTGGACTCGCCTACGTCATCGCAGCGCTCGTCGCGCGTGGTACCTCGACTATCGACAATATTTATTACATTGATCGCGGATATGAACGTCTCGAAGAACGTTTGCAACAACTCGGTGCGAACATTCGACGCGAAAAGCTTTCCTAATATGTCCTTCTTTTCTCCCAAACTCGGCATAGACCTCGGGACCACCAACGTATTGGTTTTTGTGCCAGGCAAGGGAGTGGTCATCAATGAGCCGTCGGTCGTCGCGGTGGGGAAGGCGCACGGCAAATTCGGCGGCAATAAAATTCTCGCCATCGGCGCGGAGGCTAAGCAAATGATCGGCCGCACGCCCGACGACATCATTGCGTACCGCCCGATGAAAGACGGCGTCATTGCGGATTATCGAGTGACCGAAGCGATGCTCCGCTATTTTATGAAAAAAGCGCTCGGACGAAATCCGTTCAAGCCGACGGTGCTGGTCTCGGTTCCCGCGGGTGTCACGAGCACCGAGAAGCGCGCGGTCATTGAGGCCGCGCTCAAAGCCGGCGCAAAGAATGCGTATGTGGTGAAGGAGCCGATACTTGCCGCCATCGGCGCGGGTATTCCTATTCACGAACCGATGGGGCGCATGGTCGCGGACATTGGTGGCGGCACGATAGACGTGGCGGTGATCTCTCTCGGCGGCATCGTCGCGTCCACCTCGGTGAAGTGCGCGGGCGACCGCTTGGATCGCGCGGTTATAGATCATGTGAAAAAACAGCATAATCTTTCCATCGGCGATAAGACCGCGGAAGAAATTAAAATACGAATCGGCGCCGCAGTTCCGCTGAACGAGGAGCTCACCATGCCGGTGAAAGGGCGCGATCTGATGAGCGGGCTCCCGCGCACGGTAGACCTTTCCACCAACGACCTCGTAACCGCGATGGCGCGTGAATTGCGCGAAATGACGCAGGCGATCCGCAAGGTGCTCCAGGACACGCCGCCCGAACTCGCCGCCGACATCATCGACAACGGCATCATCCTGACCGGCGGCACGAGCCAGCTCCGGCAGATGCCCGAGCTCGTGTATCGCCGCACTGGTGTCGTCGCGAAATTGGGTCAAGATCCCTATTTTTGTGTTGCGCGCGGCACCGGCATCGCGCTGAAGCATTTGGATACGTATCAGAAAAGCATCCTCGCGAAGCAGTAATTTTTAATCAGCGATAATACCCTGCAGCACACTCACTACAAACAGATAGAGCAGTATAAAGGGAGGTGAATAAATAATTTTACGTCCAGCTTTTCTTCGTGATTTAATCGAAATCACTGACGCAACAATTATCACAGGTATCCAAACAAAGAATCCGCCAAAAACAATCAAGAAACCGTAGCTCAAGAAAAAATTCATAATCGAATCTACTGCGGGCCCCATAACGCAGCTATGTACGCCAAATCCCTCAGGGGTGCATATAAACCCTCCCATGGCGATTCCCACAATAGGAATAATTGCAAAAACGTATATCACAATATCGGCAATACGTTCTCTAAGCGGAATGGGTATATTCATACCAACACTATAACAGGGGTATACTGCTTGTTATGCACCATGCGTTTGTGATAGAGGCGGAGGCCGAGGAGGGTGTTATGGCCGCGCAGGCTTGGGTGGAGAAGGAGTTGCAGATGAAGATACAGGGCAATCCCGATGTTGCCGTGATGCGGTATGGTCTGTTCTCGGTCGAGGATGCGCGACGAGTGTCTGAGCTCGCCGCGGGCGCTGCATTTGCCGGCACAACAAAGGTCGTCATCATCGCGGCGATTCGTGCGTATCACGAAGCACAGAATGCGCTCTTAAAACTTTTTGAAGAACCGCCTGCTGGGACGTATCTGTTTTTCATACTGCCATCTCTCGGCGGTCTTCTTCCAACCCTCCGCTCCCGCGTCCAAATCCTTGATACGAATTATGGATTTCGTAAACCCTTAATTTCTGAAGCGGCGGAGGAGTTTATGAAGGCGAGTAAGGAGAAGCGGAGTGCGATGATAAAGAAACTCACGAGCGGGAAGGACGAGGAAGAACGGCGGGAATTGCGTGACGAAGCGATCAGTATCGTGAATGGTATCGAAGCAGCAGCTTATCGCAATGTGGGACTTACGAAGTCCCACATTGCGGAATTGTTACGAGATATTCAAGTTCTGCGTGGACATCTCTACGACCGTAGCGCGCCCGTGCGCATGATCCTGGAACACCTATCGCTCGTCATTCCGAAAGGTTTGGTATAGTTAACGCATGGCATACGACTTTTCAAAACTCAAAACGAATATCAAAGAAACGGAAGAGTGGCTTGCGCGCGAGCTTTCCGGCGTGCGCACCGGCCGTGCGACACCGACCCTTCTTGACGGCGTGAAGCCCGAAGTATACGGCACACGCACTGCGCTCCGCGAACTGGCGTCCATTTCAACGGAAGATGCACGTACGTTGCGCGTTATTCCCTGGGACAAATCCATAACGAAAAATATTGAAAAGGGTATTACGGACGCTGATCTTGGTGTGGGTGTCGCCACCGATGACCAAGGGTTGCGCGTGTCCTTCCCAGAACTCACAAGCGAGCGCCGCACGCAGCTGTCAAAGATCGCGGGTGACAAAACCGAACAGGCGAAGGTGACGCTTCGCTCGCACCGCACCGATGCGCTCAAGGCGCTCGATGCCGCAGAAAAGGCGGGCGGGATGGGAAAGGACGAAGTAGCACGAATGAAGCTTGAAATACAAAAACTCATCGATGCCGGTAATGATGCGCTCGCGAAGGCGCTTGAGCGCAAAGAGGAAGAAATAGCGCAATAAAAGCCGTAAGAACGGCTTCCTCCTCGCGTTGACAGTAATGCGATGTAAGAATTTTGGAGCACGCGTCGTCCCGCCCTGCCGCGGGACGCGCTCACTCTCGGCGTCGCAAATTGCGGCGCAGCTGCCCTCCGGCGCCGCAATTCGCCATGCTGCTCCGCCTCCGAGAGTCTCCAAAATCCTCACATCGCATTACTGATATACTATTTTCGTGAACATCCTTATTTTCATACTCGTCATCGTCGCACTCATTGTGGTGCACGAGTTCGGGCATTTCGTCGTGGCGAAATTATCGGGCATGCGCGTGGATGAATTCGGGCTCGGGTATCCTCCGCGCGCCATGGTCATAGCGAAAAAAGGAGAAACGCTCTACACGCTCAATTGGCTGCCGTTCGGCGGTTTCGTGAAGATATATGGCGAAGACCCCGATACCAAAGCCGCGGACGGCGTTGGTACGGGGCAAGCGGCGAACAAACGTGCTTTCCATAATAAAAATAGATTTTTGCAGGCGCTCGTGCTTGTGGCGGGCATCACGATGAATCTGTTGTTCGCGTATGTGCTCATCACCGGCGCGCTCATGACCGGCACGCCGCGAGCTCTCTCGGAAAACGAGGTGGCGGTGGCTCACAACACGGAACTCGCGATTGCGGGCGTGCTTCCGGCCTCGCCGGCGGCGCTCGCGGGATTACTTCCGGGCGATTCCATCCTGAGCGCAAAAGATGTGGCAGGGGAATGGAAAGCGGTGGACCCGAAAAGTTTTTCAGCGTTTGTCTCGGCAAGTCGTGGGGAAGCGATTACGCTCAACATTAAGCGTAACGGAACAGAGCGAAGCATCACCGCGACGGCCGCAACGGGCCTCTCCGTGAGCGACCCCGCTCGGTATGTGCTTGGCATCGAAGTCGCGACGGTCGGCGTGGTACCGGTCTCGCTCGGCTCCGCACTGACTGAAGGCGCATTCCTTACGTGGGAAGCGACGAAGCTCACCGCGATCGGCTTGTGGCATTTCTTCTACGGCATATTCACGCTCTCGGCTGATCTCTCGCAGGTCGCGGGTCCCGTTGGCATCGCGGGCGCAGTCGGCACGGCGTCACTCCAAGGCATCGGCTATCTCTTCTCCATCATGGCGATCATTTCCATTAACCTCGCGCTCATCAATCTTATTCCCGTTCCTGCGCTCGACGGAGGCCGTCTTCTTTTCGTGATTATTGAGAGCGTTATTCGCCGGCCCATAAAACCGAGCGTTGCGCAGGCGCTGAACGCTATCGGTTTCATTTTCCTCATTTTGCTCATGCTTGTCGTGACTGCTCACGACATCTTTCGCATCGTCGGGTAAGAGGAATTCGCGACCCTTGATTCTTCAAGACAAAATAGTAAGGTATCCCCGGAGAGCCCGTTGGCTCAAAACCAATTTCTCAACACATGGGGAGGAATAAATGAATGCACTGAACGCAATACCGGTTATCATGCTTATTTCTTGCTTTGCTGTCGCATTGGATACGGCGTGGAGATGGCTCAGAAAGGAACATCTCATACCTGTGCTTACTCGGGCGCTGCAGTACATCGACGAGGGGTTTGATGATCCTTTTGAATGGCCAATCTCTGCAGAAATTGCGAGAACTCGGTTGAAAGAAATTCGCCACTATGAGAACCGCCTTTGGGTCCTCTCCGACTCCAAGGAACGCGAGTGCTGGAAGGAACGGCTCGAGACAATTGCCCAGGTATACCCCGATGTGATTGAGGCAGAAGGAAAGGAGCTGACCAAGAAGCCGGCATAGCTAGCCCGCAGGAGCCCGTGCTTCTCGCGGGCTTTTGTTTTGTCTCAATTTCTGTCCTATAGGACGAAAATTGAGACATCTAAAAAAAAGTAGCAAGGGTAACCCTTGCTACTCACGACATCTTTCGCATCGTCGGGTAACTCACCTACATAGGGCTGCCCTATGTAGTTCCAGAGGTCAGATCTTCTTACTTTTTAGGACACTATTTGAGATGTTGACTCTGCCGCCAGCGGCGTTACGCTAGGGACATATGACGCACAACATCGAACAGCAAGAACATCATTCGCACAACGAGGGAGGAATATTAACCATCGAACAACTGCTCGGGCCGAAAGTGAATATAAATGCAATCACCGTTGATCTCGATCGGATCCTTAGACGCAAAAGAGATGGGGGTATTGTCCTTTCTGTTTTTGACGAAGATGGGATGAAATTGACGCAGGATTGTTTGTGGGCGCGGGGTGTCGATGAGCGCGTCGATCCCCTGGATTATAAGGACACATTCGACCAATGGCGAAGACTGCTCGAGAAATGGGGCATAGCGGCGTTACCCTATGAGGAACAGGAGAGGAAGGTGCATCTGCTCGCTCGCATTCTGTATTGCAATGGGAAAGTTGAAGAGGCGAAGTCCATCGACTTCGGATATGGCGCGGATGTACAGAACAACCCCGAAGGCCGGGTCGAGTGCCCGTACTCGAATGCCCTGAACTAAGCGCCCTTTTGCCGAGTGGGTGGGGTGGGCATATACCCCGTACTAGAGCTCTGCTTCAGTACAGGGTATACTGTCGCCTATGAGACAGTCCCAGCTCTTCACCAAAACTCGCCGCGAGGCGCCGGCCGACGAGGTCGCGAAGAACGCCCAGCTCCTGATTCGTGCCGGCTTCGTGCATAAAGAAGCGGCCGGCGTGTATTCATTTCTCCCGCTCGGGCTCCGCGTACTGAACAATGTCGTTCGCGTCATTCGAGAAGAGATGAACGCAATCGGCGGACAGGAACTTCTCATGTCGGCGCTCCAGAATGCCGAACTCTGGAAAAAGACAAATCGTTGGGAGCAGGATGTTTGGTTCAAGACGATGCTCAAGACGGCGGGCGAGACGGGTCTCGGGTGGACGCACGAAGAGCCCATCACAAACCTTGCTTCTCAGAATGTGAGTTCATACCGCGACCTTCCGTTCTCCACGTATCAGATACAAACGAAATTCAGGAACGAAGAACGCGCGAAGTCCGGCGTGATGCGCGGACGGGAATTCTTGATGAAGGACATGTATTCGTTCCACGCTGACCAGGCCGATCTGGATACCTTTTATGAACAGGCGGCACAGGCATATAAGAATGTCTTCGCGCGCGTCGGACTCGGTGACCGCACCTTCATGACATTCGCTTCAGGTGGCGCTTTTTCCAAATACAGCCACGAATTTCAGACACTCTGCGAGAGTGGCGAGGATACGATTTATGTCTCCCGCGCAAAGGGTGTTGCTATCAATAAAGAAGTGCTAACCGATGAGGTCCTTGCGGACCTTGAGATAGACCGCGGCGAACTCAAAGAGGAAACGGCCGTGGAAGTCGGAAATATTTTCAAGCTCGGAACGCGTTTTTCTGAACCGCTCGGTCTCTCATATCTGGACAAGGAGGGGAAGAAACATCCGGTCGTGATGGGCTGCTACGGCATCGGCCCCTCGCGCCTCGTCGGCGCTATTGTGGAGGTGCTCTCCGATGCAAAAGGGCTGGTGTGGCCCGAGAGCGTCGCGCCATTTTCGGTGCACCTCGTGTCGCTTGGGAAAGACGGCGACGAAATTTCTAAAACAGCGGATGTTCTTTACGATGATTTGATAAAAACCGGCGTGGAAGTTTTGTATGACGATCGCGATGCTCGTGCCGGCGAGAAATTCGCGGATAGCGACCTACTCGGCGTTCCGAAGCGCATCGTGGTGGGGAAGGACGCCGTCGCCACTGGCGAGTTCGAGGTGGTGAATCGCGCGACCGGCACGGTGCAGAAAAAACCACGTTCCGAACTCTTGTCCCGCCTAGCGCCTAGCGCCTAGCGCCTATCCCCATGGCCCGGTTTTCAAAAAATCTGCTCTTCAGTAACGACATCGCAATAGACCTCGGGACGACTAACACGCTCGTATACGTGCGCGGGAAGGGTGTCGTCATCAACGAACCCTCGGCGGTCGCCGTGAACGATAAGACGCATCAGGTCGTGGCGGTGGGGAAGGAAGCGAAGACGATGCTCGGCAAGACTCCCGCGCACATCCGCGTGGTGCGCCCCTTGAGCCACGGCGTCATTTCGGATTTCGAAGTGACCGAGGAATTACTGACCTATCTCATCAACAAAGCGCAGAACGGACGCGTGCGGCTTTTCGGTCCGCGCGTCGTCATCGGCGTGCCGACCGGCGTTACCAACGTGCAGAGCCGCGCCGTACGCGATGCCGCGAAGAATGCCGGTGCACGCGAGGCCATCATCCTGGAAGAGCCAGTCGCAGGCGCCATTGGTGCAAAACTGCCGGTGCATGAGGCGGTCGGCACGATGGTGCTCGATATCGGCGGTGGCACCACCGATATCGCGGTCATCGCGCTCAAGGGTGTCGTTGCGTCAAAGAGCTCGCATGTTGCCGGGGATCGCTTTAATGACAACATCATTGAATATGTGCGGAGCGAGTTCAAGCTCGGTATCGGCGAGCGTACCGCAGAAGACGTGAAGATAGCGATAGGCGCCGTGATACCGCTTCATGAGACCTTGTCGCGGACCGTACGCGGCCGCGATTTTGCGACCGGACTCCCGCGAGAAATAACACTCACCGATTCTCACATTCGCGAAGCCATCGCGCCGTCCTTGGACGCACTTATGGACTCCATGAAAGAAGTCATTGAAGCGACGCCGCCGGAACTTCTCTCGGACGTGCTTCAGCAGGGAGTCACCGTTTTTGGCGGCGGAGCCCTGCTGCGCGGTCTGCCGCAAATACTTGCAAAGATGCTTGGCGTACCGGTGAGAGTCGCACCGGACCCGCTCACCGCAGTGGTGCGCGGTGCAGGCATCGTCACCGAGGACCCGGAACCCTTCTCGGATTTCTTTGTTGATGAAGAAGACATTCTTAGCGAAGCGTAACGCGCTCTTATCGTCCGCGAGCATCTCGTGGGGCACTGGTGCGCTCGTATTCGCCGCGCTTGTGCTTCTTGTGCGGCTCGTTGCGCCGAACTTTTTTTTGCAGGCGTTCGCTCCGGCATTCAGCGTTTCAAATGTCATCGCCCTGAAGAGCCACACATTTTTCAATAGTTTTAGCGACGTAGCGGCGCTTGCCGCGAGGAATGAACGGCTGACGGAAGAGAACAGCGCGCTTGCGAGCGAGAATCAAGCACTTCTGCAAAAGGAAGCAAGCGTGAATGCGCTCATCGGCGCCTCGGCTTCGCAAAAAACCGCAAACCCCGGAATCCTCGCCGGTGTTGTGGCGCATCCGCCCGTGAGTCCGTACGACACTATCGTACTTTCCGTCGGCTCAAGTTCCGGCGTTATGCTCGGTCAGGAAGTCTTCGGTGAAGGCGGTGTGCCGCTCGGCGCCGTCACGTCGGTCACGGCAGAGTATTCTCGTGCGACGCTCTTTTCTTCATTCGGCACCGTGACGCACGGCTGGGTGAAAAGTGCGGATATGCCGCTTAACATTTTTGGCGCGGGAGGGGGCGCAATGAGCGCGTCATTGTCGCGCTCCGCAGGGGTTACCGTCGGAGACACGGTCTTTGCTCCGGGGCCCGGCATGTTGCCGATCGGTACGGTCGTGCGCATTGACAGTGATCCGTCTGCACCGGGTATTACGCTTCGCATCATGCCGACGATGAATCCGTCCTCGCTTACATGGGTTCTATTGCGCGATACCGGCGCTTCGTTTCGCAGCGCCTTCTCCCTCGCGACCTCAACGCTATGATACGAAACGGCATACTTACCATCACGACGTTCATTTCGGTACTGCTTTTCCCGTGGCCGTTGTCGGTTTTGCTTGCGGTCGCCACGTCGTTCTTCGAGCCTTTGGTGCCTTTTGCCGCCGGCGTATTTGCCGATACGCTCTACTGGGCGCCGCAGGCGGGAACGCTGCCGGTCTTCACGCTGTATGGACTCGTGTTGTCGATTATCGCCGTTTTCGTGCGCAGTCGGCTTTCGGCGAGTATCATCGGGAGATGAACTGGAAGCGCGCAAGACGGCAGGATCCGGAAATAGCTCCCGATGAAATATTTCTTGATGCTAGCAACGCCCCGGCGTTCGACCGCGCGCGTTTTGAGGGCCGGCTCGAAAAACCTCTTTCGCACGGAACGTTTTTGTATCTTGCCGCGATGCTCGGCCTGCTGTTCGTTGTGCTCATTTCTCGCTCATGGGATCTGCAGGTCGCGAACGGTTCCGAGTATGCCGCGGAGAGTGCGCATAACAGTCTTGAAGTGAGAACGCTCTTTGCACTGCGCGGCATTATTACGGATATCAATGGTGTCGTGGTTGCAGAGAACGCCGAGAAAGAAGACGGAAGCATTTTGCGCAATTACCCGCTCCCGTCTTTGAGCCAGATCATCGGATACGTTTCATATCCGAAAAAAGATAGTAACGGTATCTATTACGACACCAGTGAGACCGGCGTCAGCGGCCTTGAAGCCGAGTACGACACGCTTCTCACGGGTACAAACGGACAGCTTTTGACCGAAACCGATGCGCTTGGCAGAGTTCGTTCCGAAGGGCTCGTCGTGCCTGCGGAGAGCGGCAGCACGCTTCAATTATCCATTGACGCGAATCTGCAAGAACTATTTTCGCGCGCCATCGCAAATGTGGCGAGCGACCATCGCTTTATCGCCGGGGCCGGCGTTATTTTGGATGTCGATTCCGGGGCTGTGCGCGCCATTTCATCCTATCCGAGCTACGATCCGAACGTGATGAGCAACGGCGGGCCGGCGAGCATCATTGATGCGTATAATGCGAATCCGGGGCGCCCATTCCTTGATCACGCTATTCAAGGAGTCTATGCACCGGGCTCCATTGTGAAGCCGCTCGTAGCCTCTGGGGCACTCACTGACGGCATCATCACGCCAGACACCATCATCGATGATCTCGGTTTTATCTCCATTCCGGACCCGTATCATCCCGGCAAGGAATTTATTTATAAAGGGTGGCGTGCGCTCGGCCCGGTGGATGTGAAGAAAGCCATCGCATGGTCGTCCGACATCTTTTTCTATACGGTCGGCGGCGGGTTCAAAAGCCAAAAGGGGCTCGGCATTGACCGACTTGAGTATTGGTATCGACAGTTCGGACTCGGCAGTCCGACCGGTATTACTCTTTCCGGAGAGGCGAGCGGCCTCATCCCGACGCCAGCATGGAAGAAAGAGACTTTTAATGAACCGTGGTATCTCGGCGACACGTATTTCACCGCAATAGGACAATACTCAGTGCAGGTGACGCCAATACAGATGGTGTGTGCCATCGCGGCAGTGGCGAATGGCGGAAAATTACTTACGCCGACTTTGCTTGCGAACCAAACTTCCAGTTTTACGCTTGTTCCTGCAAATCCGAGCGCGCTCGCCGTGGTGCGCTCCGGTATGCGGCAGAGCGTCACGGGCGCTCTCGCAAGCGCCATTAATCTGCCGTATATAAACGTTGCCGCGAAAACCGGCACCGCGCAGACGGGCACGCGCAATCAATATGACAATTCATGGGTCGTCGGATTCTTTCCGTACGAGCATCCGCGGTATGCGTTTGCAGTCGTGCTTGAGAGGGGACCGGAGGGCGCCGGCGAGCAGGCGGTGAACGTCATGCGGGATTTTTTTGATTCGTTGTATATCGCGAATTCCCCGTACATCGGAGGCACCGCCACAATCACAAATTAACTTGGCGGAGAGACAAAAACCTCCATATATGGAGGTTTTTGTCTCTCCGCCAAATTTGCGCTTGCGCAATAAGCTTTGAGGACAAAGCTTCCTCCCTACGCTTGCCTCGAACGAATGTATAAGAATACACTCGTTACTCGGCTCGCTTGGTAGTAGTTGCGCTCTGGCGCGACTCAAGCACCAGAACCAACTTTCCCAAATGTTCTTATTATTTCCGACCGGATGCAGATAAGGATATTTGCAGGTGGAGGTTCGTCCAAAAACTTGCAAGTTGGTACGGGGCAAGTACAATGCGCGCACTACCATGATTGATGCACAAGATATCGTCGTCTCGCAGGAGAAGTTCGATGAAATGATAAAAGAGCTTGAAAATTTGAAGACCGTGCGTCGAACCGAGATTGCCAAGAATCTCGAGTACGCTCGTTCGCTCGGCGACCTCTCGGAAAATGCCGAGTACCAAGAAGCGCGCGATCTGCAGGCGGCCACTGAAGAGCGCATCAAGAAACTCGAGGAACTCGTGAAGTACACGAAGATACACACCGACGGCAAGAAGAAGAGCGAAGTCGGATTCAATTCAAAAGTGTCCATAAAAAGAGACGGCAGCGACGAAGTGCACGAATACACCATCGTCGGAAGCGAGGAAGCCGATATGCGCATTAAAAAGCTCTCACACGTGTCTCCGCTCGGTGCCGCGCTCATGGGAAAGAAGAAGGGCGACGTCTTTACGTTCGAAACTCCGGCAGGGAAGCAGACCTATACTATCGAGAAAGTAGCATAGCGGAACGGGTGGTATAGTAGTGCGTATGGCTTTGCTTGAAACGGTGCGGGCGGAACGGCTGGCGAAAATCGCGCGCCTCGCTGAGGCCGGCATGGACGCCTATCCGGCTCAGACCGGTCGGACGCATACCGTTGATGATTTTCTTGAGAATCACGGAACGCTGGAGAAAAATAGCGAGCAAGTAGCGCTCGCAGGGCGTGTCATCTCGCTTCGAGAGCACGGAGGTTCCTTGTTCGCCGATATTTTTGACGGGACGAAAGGGCAGTGTTTCGTACAACGCGAAAAGCTCGGCGAAGCAGCATACGACCTATTCGTCGGCACGGTTGACACCGGCGACATCATTGAATTCTCCGGTCTCGCGTTCACGACGAAACGCGGCATGCCTTCTCTGGATGTGACAGGCTGGCGCATGCTTGCAAAGTCGCTCCGCCCTTTGCCGGATGAGTGGTTCGGCATTAAAGATGAAGACGAACGATTTCGGAAGCGCTATCTGGATATTTTGCTCACCAAAGATCTCGCTGAACGCATCAAACGGCGCTCTCGTTTTTGGAATGTCATCCGTTCGTACCTTTTGGAACGAGACTTCGTGGAAGTGGAAACACCAGTGCTCGAGACGACGACCGGCGGCGCCGAGGCGCGTCCGTTCGTGACGCATCACAATGCGCTTGATATGGACGTGTATCTGCGCATCTCCGCGGGAGAACTTTGGCAGAAAAGACTGCTCATCGCCGGCCTGCCGAAGACATTTGAGATAGGCCGCATCTTCCGCAACGAAGGCATGTCGGCGGAACACGCGCAGGACTACACGCAGGTGGAATTTTATGAAGCGTTCAAGGACTATGAAGCCGGAATGGAAATGGTCACCGATCTGTATCGCACTATTGCCGACAAAGTGTACGGCACGCAAGTGTTCTCAATAAAAGGTCTCGACGTTGACTTAGGCAAAGAATGGCAAACCTACGACTTCTGCGCATTGATGCAAGAAGCATACGGCCTTGATCCGCTCGATGAAGGAGCCGATTGGGCATCGATACTCGCGGAAAAAGATATTCCGTTTGAAAAAGGCGCGAGCATCGAACGGCTCGTCGATATTGCGTGGAAACAGATCCGAAAAACATTGGCAGGTCCCGGATTCCTTATCAATGTGCCGGTCTACATGGAGCCGCTTGCAAAGAAAAGTATAAAAGATCCGCGCGTCGTGGAGCGTTTTCAAGTGATGATCGCCGGTTCGGAAATAGGAAAGGGTTTCAGTGAATTGAACGACCCAGTAGATCAGGAGGAACGATTCAAGCGTCAGCAGCAGTTGCGCGAGGCGGGCGATGAAGAAGCGCAAATGCCGGACGCCGAGTTCGTGGAAGCGCTTGAATACGGCATGCCGCCGGCTTTCGGCTTCGGCGTCTCCGAGCGGCTTTTCAGCTTCCTCGAAGGCGTTTCCGTGCGCGAAGGACAGATCTTCCCCCTCCTGCGCCCGCGATAGCAAGCAAACGAGTCATTCCGGCGCGGCGTGAGCCGCGCCGGTTTATTCGTTTCTGTCTGACCTGTGGATAACCTTCGATTAGGGGAGTGGGGAGGAGTGGGATATAATCCACTGATGGTTGAGTCGAGTGGGAAACGGGAGTGGTGGCCTGTTTCCTTCTCAGCCAACCACATTTTGCTATGTTCCTCGGAGAATACCTACACATATTCGATTCTAAAAATCGGATTTCGATTCCGTCGAAATTCCGGAAGGATTTGGGCCGTGTCGTCGTGGTGACGCGCGGCCTTGATCATTGTCTGTATGTGTATTCGCGCAAAGCGTGGGAGAAAGAGGCGCGCGCCTATGCGGCTGAAGCAAGCGGAAATGCCGCGCGCCGCGGTCTCGCACGTCTTTTCCTTGCGGGCTCATCCGAAGCTGAGGTCGATCGTTCCGGTCGCGTACTCATTCCCGAACACTTGAAGTCTTTTGCCTCGATCAAAGAGAAAGCGGTTATTGCAGGCGTCGCCGACCGAGTCGAAATTTGGCAAGAAGATTCGTGGAAGAAATACACGAAGGCGATCGAGCGCGATGCCGATGCTTTTGCCGAAAAAGTCGGCAATAAAAACTGATATGGAAACACTGCATGAAAGCGTGTTGATGAAAGAAGTGCTTGAAGCGCTCGATGTGCAATCAAGCGACACGGTCGTTGATGCGACCATCGGCGGCGGAGGGCACTTCGCCGCTTTACTTCTACAGCTCGGAGAAGGCGGTGTCATCGTGGGTATCGACGCGGATCCCGCGGCGGTGGAGCGCGGACGCGAAGCCTATGCGCTTGATCGTCGGCCCGGACGGCCGGTCGCGCATTTGGTGAATGATAACTTCCGCAATCTCGCGCGCATTTTAGAGCGTCTCAATATCGCTCCCGTCGGCAAGATCCTCTTTGATCTCGGGTGGAGCGGGTATCAAATCGCGGCGCCGCGCGGCTTTTCTTTTCAGCAGGATGAACCGCTTCTCATGACCTATGGCGAAGGAGGCGAAACGGCTGCTGACATTGTCAACGGTTTTTCCGAAGAGGCACTCGCCGACCTCATCTTCACGTACGGCGAGGAGCATTTCTCGCGTGGCATCGCCCGGGCAATAGTTACTGCGCGTGCAAAGGAGCGGATACTGACGACCGGGCAACTGGTTCGCGCGGTCGAAGCCGGCGTGCCAGCGTGGTACCGTGCGCGCAAGATTAATCCGGCGACGAAAACGTTCCAAGCGCTTCGCATCGCGGTCAATGACGAGCTTGGCGCACTGCGCGAAGGGCTCACGGCGGCGCTCGGCGCTCTTTCTGCAGGCGGCCGCCTCGCGATCATTTCATTCCACAGCATTGAAGATCGCGTCGTAAAAAATATGCTGCGTGATGCGGCGCAGGAGGGGTTCGGAACGGTGACAAAAAAGCCCATCGTACCATCGCGAGCGGAAGTCCTCCGTAATCGCCGCGCCCGAAGCGCGAAATTGCGCATTTTCGAACGTGCGGCCGTTTTGTCGCATGCAGAAACCGCAAAACCGGCGGAAACCGTACTTTCATATGCCGCGTAACGTTGCTATGCACATGGATCTTCCTCGCTCCGCGCGCAATTCGGCTCTCCAGCAGAATATGCAGAGGCGCCCGACCCTTTCATTTTCCCCGCTCTCGCTGTGCTACGGCATATTCGGCGTCCTTTTGGTCACCTATATCGGACTTATCGCCGTGGTCATGAGTTACGCGGCTCTTACAGTGGAGTTCTCACAATCGGTGAAGAATGATGAGGCCGCCGTGGCAACGCTTGAAGGACAATATCTCGCCGGCGTCGCGCAAGTGACCGGTACAAATTTTGTCGCAGAGGGATACGCGAAACCAACCGCGACAGTATTTGTCAGAGCGGAAAGTGCGACCGCGCTGCGGTAACGGGCCATGCGCGCGCAGTTCCGCTCACGTATACGCCTCGTTCTCGCGTTCGTCATACTCGTGGCGCTCATGATCATTGTGCGCCTCTATTTTATACAAATCATTCATGGGGACGAGTATGCGCAAAAAGCGGATAAACAATTCGCTTCCGGCGGCGGCGGTCTCTTTGATCGAGGCGCTATTTATTTTACGCGAAAGGACGAAACGCTCATATCTGCGGCGACGCTCTCCACCGGATTCCTTGTTGCCATAAATCCGCAAACGCTTGGGAATCCTGAAAACGCGTATGCGGCCATAACGAACGTCGCTCCCGATGCGATCTCGCGCGACGCATTTCTTACGGCGGCCGCAAAAAAGAACCAGGTGTACATTGAAGTTGCGCACCATCTTTCCGAAGAAGCAGGGCAGTCCCTTTCGGATAAAAATATAACCGGCGTGCAGGTGCTTCGGGAACGTTGGCGGCAGTACCCGGGAAGAACGCTTGCGGCGCAATCCATCGGCATCGTGTCTTATGGCTTGGGCGATACGCTTGCGGGGCAGACGGGGCTTGAGGCTACCTATGATGAGACCCTTCTGCGTTCCGGGGATTCGCTGTATAGGAATTTCTTCGCGGAGCTTTTTTCCAATGTCGGCAATATGCTCGTCGCGGCGAAAGATGCGCGCGAGGGCGATATCGTGACGACTATCGAACCGGAGGTGCAGACGCATCTTGAAGACGACCTCGCGAAGGTGAGCCAGAAATATGCCAGCAAAGAATCAGGCGGGATCATCATGGATCCCCGTACGGGCGCTATCCTTGCTATTGCCAGCAATCCGTCTTACGACGCGAACGTCCTGCAAAATGTCGATCCTGCAATCCTTGGGAATCCATTTGTGGAGCACGTGCACGAATTCGGTTCCATCATGAAGCCGCTCACTATGACGTCGGGGCTTGATGCGGGAGTCATTACGCCGCAAACGACGTACAAAGATACTGGGTGCATCACGGTCAACACGGCGACGATCTGCAATTGGGATCTTAAACCGCGCGGCGTCATTCCTATGAAGCAGATCATCGTGCAATCGCTCAACATCGGCGCCGCGTGGGTGGCGACGCAGTTGGGGCAGGATAATTTTCGGGCGTATTTCACCAAACTCTTCGGTCAGAAGACCGGCATTGATCTGCCGAACGAAAGCGGCGCCTTGCTCAGTAACCTCACGAAGCCCCAGCAGGTCGGCTACGATACTGCGGCATACGGACAGGGCATTGCCGTGACGCCGTTGCAAATGATCCGTGCCCTGGGCGCGATAGCGAACGGCGGAGTGATGGTGGAACCACATCTTGCAAGCGCCGTGCGCCTGAATTCCGGCATTGAACGCGCTATTGATTGGGGTCAGACGACGCCGGTATTTTCCGCAACAGCCGCACGTGAGACGACCGAGATGATGACGGCGGTCGTTGATGAAAAACTCCAGAACGGCAAAGCGATGATCCCCACGATGTCGGTTGCGGCGAAGACCGGAACCGCCCAGCTCACGAACGGTCAGGGCGGGTACTATACCGACCGTTATTTCCACTCTTTCGTCGGATTCTTCCCGTCCTACAATCCGCGCTTTATCATTCTGCTCTATACCAATGATCCCCAGCACGTTACCTACGCTTCCGACACGCTTTCCTCGAGCTTCCTTGACCTTGTCCATTTCCTCATAGACTATTACGCGGTGCCCCCTGATCGCGGCTTTACTACGAGTACCAGTACCGCATCGCAAGCCACCACTCCATGAAAAACATCCTGAAAGCCATAGCGGTATTCTTCCTCGCCTTTTTCGCACGATCCGTGCTGCACCGATACCAGCCGCGCATTATTATGGTCACCGGCTCAGTAGGGAAGACTTCCACGAAGGATGCCGTAGCGGCTGCGCTTGCGACGCGATTTTATGTGCGGAAGAGCGAAAAGAGTTTTAATAGCGAATTCGGCGTGCCGTTCACCATACTTGGCGTGGGGAACCCGTGGAACGACCCCTTTGCATGGTTGTCGGTATTGAGGAGTGCGGTCGCACTCATGATCCTACCGAACCACTATCCGAATATGCTCGTGCTTGAAGTCGGTGCAGACAAACCGGGTGATTTGGCGCGCATATTGCGATTCGCCACGCCGGATGCGGTCGTGGTGACGCGATTGCCGGAGATCCCAGTGCACGTGGAAGCATATCCGTCACCAGATGCGGTGCGCGAAGAAGAATTTTCTCCGGCGCATGCACTTAGGGCGGGCGCACCGCTCATCGTGCCCGTCGATGACGAGTACACGCTTGAGAGCGCGATACGCACACCGGCGCGCATTATTTCGTATGGTTATACGGAGAACGCAACGGTGCGCATGCGTGACACCAATTTTTATGAAATCGACGACAAGGTCGAGGGTATGCAAACAACAGTCAGTGTGCGTGGCGAACACGGGCAGTGCATCGTTAAAGGATCGGTTGGCACAACGCAAGTATCGCCGATAGCCGCTGCAATTGCTATTGCAAACGCTTTTGAAATACCATTGCAAGAAGCATTGCTCGCACTGGAGAACTATGAAGCACCATCGGGCAGAGGAAAACTTCTTGTTGGTAGAAATGGAGCGACCATCATTGATGATTCGTACAATGCTTCGCCTGCAGCAGTTGAAGAAGCGTTGAATACGCTAAAGATGTTTCCGCACGCGAAACGCCGCATTGCCGTTCTTGGCGATATGCTTGAACTCGGCCGCTATTCGGTCATGGAACATGAACGCATTGCGGTACTTGCAGGGGCGTCTGCCGACGTCATCGTCACCGTTGGCATACGTGCACGTGCCTTCACCATCGCGTCAAATGGAGCCGAAGTGATGCAATTTGATAATTCTCGCAGTGCCGCGTCTGCGCTTGCAGAGCTCATTCGAGAAGGCGACGTTATTCTCGTGAAGGGCTCACAATCCGTTCGTACTGAACGCATTGTTGAGGCATTGCTCGCAAAAAAAAGCGACGTCGTGAAGCTCGTCCGGCAAGAAAAAAAGTGGCGCGAACGCTCATAATCTTGCGTATCCGAGACGAGAAAGTCATATTTTGTAAAGTAAAAACCGCTCTAGGGCGGTTTTTACTTGCGGGTGACCTCACGGGGAATCGAACCCCGATTTGATCCGTGAGAGGGATCTGTCCTAGCCGTTAGACGATGAGGCCGTACCTATTTTTATACCAGACTTTCGCCCGTCATGCCATACATGAGCATGCGCATTCCATCCTTACTATCCACACATATTTTACGAAATGGCAAAAACAATGGCTGAATTGCTCTATATTATATGCAGATACCATTATTTTTACACCCTCATGACTACCAACCACCGCCTCGCATTCTTCTCCTTGTTCGCAAGAGTCGGCAGGTATAGTTTTGTATTCGCATTAACGATGCTGATGACGCTCGGTGGTGCAAGCACCGCATTTGCTGCAGTAAGGACAAGTACTGCGACCGGAGGCAATTGGGCTACGGCGTCAACATGGATTGGTGGCGTGGTTCCCGCAAATGCCGACAGTGTCATTATTGCGACGACCGGCGGAAATAATGTGACTATCAGTGCGAATAAAACAAATGCCGGTCTTACCGTAAACTCTGGCGCTATTTTGAACTTTGCCGGTGCGTTTACGCTTACGGAAAACGGAAACGTTGTGGTCAACGGATCAATTACTGGGACATCGGGGATTCTTAAATCGAACTCCGCTGGAAAAACTATCGATGGGAGTGGAGTGATAGATACGAGTATATTGGTAACCCAAAATTTCTCCTTTTCTTCCACCGCAAATATAACGATCAACAACAATATTAATTCTCCGGGGAAAACAGTTACAAACAATGGGACCGTTACTCTGAATGGCAATTACGCACGAACGAGCGGCACTGCCATATGGGTGCAAGGTGCGAGTTCTGTGCTCAATATCAATGGGGCATTTACGCCATCTGCTAATGTCACGCTCACCGCAACCGGAGCCGGAAACACAATTAATTATAACGGTTCAGCGCAAGCGATCGAGCCCGCCAGTTATGTGAATCTCACGCTCTCTGGAAGCGGTGCGGCGACGATGGTAACTGGAACTTCGGTTAGCGGCACGATGAGCATTGCACCGACGGGCTCGGTGACTGCAAGTGTCGGGGCCGGGCTTACACTGACGGTAGCAAATCTGACGCTCGGCGGTCTCGGCCGCATCAATGGCACATGGGGTTCAACAAGCTCCACGGCAACTCATCAAAACAACACCTATTTCGCAGCAACGACTGGCATGTTGAGTGTTACGAACGATACTCGCGCGACACCGACTCTTTCGGTGACGAATTCTCCTGTCACCTACAATGGCTCCGGACAAGCTGCCACAGTCTCGGGTTCTGTACCGGGTACGGCAAGCAATATCCTTACGGGTGGCGTTGCAACGCAGACCAACGTCGGCACCTATGCCGTCACCGCCAACTTCACGCCGACCGACACCACGAGTTATAAAAGTTTGACGGGCGCCTCGGCAGGGAACTTCGTCATCAATACGGCGAATCAGACCATCACGTTTGGTGCACTTTCGGACAAGACGCTCAGTGATCCCGACTTCGCGGTCAGCGCAACAGCCTCATCCGGCCTCACGGTCACCTTCTCGTCGCAAACGACCGGCGTCTGTACTGTGAGTACCGCAACCGTCCACCTTGTCTCTACGGGCACTTGCACCATTCGCGCCTCGCAATCCGGCAACAGCAACTACAACGCCGCTGCAGATGTGGATCAGTCATTCACCGTTACTGCCGGCACCCTTGATCACTTTGCCATCGCCGCTATCGGAACACAGACCGCCGGTACCGCTTTCAACATCACCATCACAGCGCAGGATGTGAATAACAACACACTGGCCAGCTATTCGGGCACCGTTGATCTCTCGACGACTGCAGGCACCATCGCGCCGACGCAATCGAGTGCCTTCAGCTCCGGTGTGCGTACCGAAAGCGTGACCGTTACGCAGGCCGGCACTCTTCAAACCATCACCGCTACCGATAATGGAGGAACGAAGACCGGCACCTCCTCGACGTTCACCGTGAATCCCGGTGCTCTTGATCATTTCTCTTTCGCGGCAATCACCACCCAAGCAGCCGGTACCCCGTTCAACATAACGATTATGGCGCAGGACGTGAACAACAACACCGTGACCGGATATTCAGGCACTGTTGATCTTTCTACAACCGCAGGCACCATCGCGCCCACGGAGTCCGGCGCCTTCGTATCAGGTGAACGCACGGAAAGTGTGACGGTGACAACAGCTGGTTCCGGCAAGACCATCACCGCAACCGACAACGGAGGGACGAAGACCGGTACCTCTGCCGCCTTTACCGTGACCGGTGGAGTCGTTACGTCCTTTTCGCTCAATAATCCGGGAGATATGTACGCCCGAACCCGGCTCGGGTATACCGTGAGTAGAAACGATTTTTCAGGGAACGCGGTTGGTACGGGAACAAACAGAGTCTATCTCTATTCCAACTCCTCAAGCGGTACGAAAAAATTCTACGATGATTCTCTCGCCGGCTCGGAGATTACCTACATCGATATTGCTCCCGGCTACTCGACAGCCAACTTCTGGTACTACGATGAGACGCCGGGGACCTACACCATTACGGCGTCTGATGCCACTCCGAATGCTGACGGTAATACCGGCATTGCTGACGCGACCGATTCTGTGGTCGTAAACCCGGTCGCTACGAAATTCGTCATACTACCGCCGACGAATGGCACGGTGGATGCTTCTATCACGGTCACTGTGCAGGCACAAAAGCCCGACAACAGTGTGGACACGAATTATCAAAATGACGTGACCTTGGACACGACCGGTTCCGCTACCGGCGGAGGATTGGTAGATATCATCAACGGTGTTGGAACACTATCCATTTCAGATACGGTTGCCGAGACCGTGGATCTCTCTTTGACTGACTCACAGAGTACCGGCTTGGATGTTTCGTCGACGCAGTCAGTTGTGTTTGCCGGCGGAACGGTCTCACAGTTCACGCTCAATCACCCAGCAACATTGGCTGCGGGCGAGCGTGCGGCATACACGATTACGCGCAAAGACCAATACGGCAATGTGAGTTCTCTCGGTTCAAATGTCGTGTATCTCTACAGTTCATCGACCGGTGTGAATAAGAAATTTTATAATGCCGCGATAAACGGCACTGAAATAACTTCAATCACCATAAGTGACGGTCAATCAACGGCGGATGTCTGGTATTACGACGAGTTGCCGGGAACATGGACTGTGACCGCTTCCGATAATATATCTGCACCGGACGGCAACACCGGCATCAACGATGCCACCGACTCTCTTGTGGTGACTGCAGGTTCGGTTGCCTCTTTCTCGCTCAATAATCCGGGCGACATGACTGCCGATACGCGCCTTGGCTACACCGTGACTCGAAAGGACCAATTCAATAACCTAGTTACTGACGGCGCTACAACGGTATATATGTATAGCAATTCGACCGGAGTCGATACTCCTGCGTTCTATGACGCTGATACGAACGGCACGGTGATCACTTCAATCACCATTCCGGACGGCCAGTCATCTGCCCAAGTGTGGTATGCCGATTCAAATCTCGGGACATGGACCGTGACCGCTTCTGATAATCCATCCGTCCCAGATGGATTGAGCGGCGTCGCTGACGCTACCGACTCGGTGGGGGTTACCGCGGCTCCTATTGTCGCGACACGCATTGTGATACTTCCTCCGACGAGTGGTACCGTTGACGCGCCGATTACCGTTACGGTGCAGGCACAAGATAATTCCGGCAATGTGGACACCACTCAAAATATCGGAGTGACGCTCAACACAAGCGGCACGGCGACTGGCGGAGGGCTCGTGACCATTGCAAGCGGTGTCGGAACGATCCCGATATCCGATACGGTTCCTGAAGTCGTCACGCTGTCACTTGTTGACAGTCAAACGACAAATCTTAACGTGTCTTCGACTCAAGGAGTGACCTTCGCTGCCGGAGCGGTCGCGCAATTCGCGCTTAATAATCCCGGAGACGTGGCGGCGGGAGCGAGGATCGGATACACCGTCAGTCGTAAAGATCAGTACGGAAATTTGGTCACGGCCGGCGCAACAACGGCGTATCTCTATAGCACCTCCGATGGCGTCAACAAAAAATTCTATGACGCCGCGAGCGGTGGCAGCGCAATTACATCCATTGTCATTCCGGATGGCGTTTCAGCAATCAGCTTCTGGGCATACGATGAGAAAGCGGGCGACTGGTACATAACGGTGTCTGATAGCTCGAGCGCGCCGGATAGCGCGGGCGTAGCCGATGCGAGTGATGCGATTACTATTCAGCCGGCCGCTGTCGCGAAATTCCTCTTGAATGATCCCGGCAATATGACAGTCAGCACGCGCCTCGGATACACCGTGACCCGCGAAGATCAGTTCAATAATCCCACTACCGCGGGCGTGACGCTCGCGTACCTGTGTTCATCTTCGACGGGGACGACAACCGCATTTTATTCAGCGGCAGTCGGCGGAGCACCGACAGCCTTCGCTACTATCAATGACGGCAATTCGTCAGGCGATTTCTGGTATTACGACGCAGAGCCCGGCACCTGGCTGGTCACTGCTTCTGACAGTTCGGGCGCGCCGAATGGTTCCACCGGCATCCTCGATGCTGTTGATTCAGTGACGGTGAGCACGATACCAATCGTCGCCACTCGTTTCGTCATTCTGCCACCTTCGACCGTTCAGGTCGGAACGCCGGCAACAGTGACCATCGAAGCGCAAGATAATTCCGGCAATGTGGACACCACGATCCAATCCGGCGTGACGCTCCTGGTGACTGGCTCGGCGACCGGCGCCGGACTCGTGACCATGGTTAACGGCGTTGGAACGGCGTCCTTACAGGACACTTCTCCCGAAACAGTGACTCTCTCGCTGTCTGACAGTGAAGGGACGAACCTCGACGTGTCTTCGACGCAGGAGATCACATTCTCGGCAACTCCTGTCGCACCGTCGTCGGGCGTAAGCGCCACCGCCGTTGCTCCCGGAATAACGATTGTTATTGGCGAGCAACTTTCGGGATTGGCATTTCCGGGCGCGAAAATACAAGTTCTCTCTGTATCGCCGAAAGGGTCGATACTGCAGGCGCAGACGACCGCTGCAGCGAACGGCGCCTTCTCGATGTTGCTGAAAAACATTCAGGTCGGACTCGGTTCGTACGGCGTTGTTGGAATTGACTCGCTCGGCCGCACGACCCAGACCGTAGTGTTCAACGCGGGTTACTCAGGCAATAATCCGGTCATCCATCTCGATGCCGGTCTCCTTTCGCCGACCTTGGGCCTCGTGCATCCGACCGTCCGCCAAAATGATGTGGTTGGTTTCGTAGGAATGGCGATTCCCGGGTATTCTGTCGAAGCTGAAATTGATGGCACTTCCATTCCTACAGAAACGCCCGTCGAATCTGACGGTTCGTACAAAATGCTCCTCCCGACCGGTACGCTCGCGCTCGGCAGTCATACCGTCCGTGTACGCCAAATTTCTCCCATTGGAGCGAAGAGCGATTATACTCCCCAAAAGGTGTTCAATGTGACGACACTGCTCACCCCGCAAACCGACTTCAATCAGGACGGCGTGATCAATGTGCAGGACTGGAGTATTTTCCTCTCGCGTTTCTCTTCGTCCGATACGGCCGTTCGCATACTTGACGACCTCAACGGCGACGGAAAAGTTGATGTCACCGACTTGAGCATCTTTGTCCGCACTCTCAAACAATAACGTTGGGAATGTCGATGTATAATTCACCTATGACATACACGAAACGCACGCTCGTGCTCGGAAGCTTACTCGCAATCGCGTTCATCGCGTCCGCACCGAGCCACGCGCTCGCTGCGTCGTACAATCTCACCACTGACAAAGAAACGTTTGCGGCGGGGAGCACATTCAATGTGGACGTAAAGATCGACAGCACGGATGTCGGTGTCAATGCCGCGCAGGGAACTATCTCGTTTCCGAAGGGGACCGTGCAAGTGACCGGTATCGACAAAAGCACATCTGCGTTTGATTTCTGGCTCCAGGGGCCCTCGTTCTCAAATGACAGCGGCCAGGTTACGTTCATCGGCGGAAGCCAGAGCGGCATATCCGGCAAAGCGCTCGAAGTGGTTCGCATCGCATTCAAGGTGCTCGGCGCGGGTCCGGTCAGCATCATCTTCACCGATGGTGCGGTCACGGCCTCCGACGGCAGCGGAACCAATGTGCTCAAAGCGATGAACGGCCTGCAGCTCACCAGCTCCACCTCACAAACTCCTACGGTCATCAAGCCTCCTCAGCAGATCGTGCGTCCTGTGGTGGAAGCGAAGGTGCTTCCGACAAAAACGACTCTCACCGTTCCGCTCTACCCCGATCCAACAGCGTGGTATGCGGATGTATCTAAATTCATCGTGCAGTGGGACCTGCCCAGAGATGTGACCGATGTCGCAACGGCAGTGAACCAACAGCCGGCATTTGATCCGACGGTCTCGGAAGGATTGTTCAACAATAAAACCTTTAGTCCTCTTTCCGACGGCATATGGTATCTGCACGTGCGATTCAAGAATTCTCTCGGGTGGAGCTCGACCGCGCATTATCGCATCGGTATCGACACCACTCCGCCCTTGGGCTTTGCGGTTACGTCGCCCGATGGTCTGACGACCGCGAATGTCGCTCCGACGATCCGTTTTGTGACGAATGATCAACCGTCCGGCATACTGAATTACAAAGTGCTGATCGACAACAATCTGGCGACGACGACGACGCTTACGCAGTACACGCTTTCTCCTCAGCAAGCGGGAAAGCATAGTCTCGTTGTGCAAGCGGTAGACAAGGCGGGGAATACGACCGAGAACCGCGTAACGTTGGATATTACGGAAGTCCCGCTCATCATGATCGGAGGCATCGGCGTCACCAAATCATCATTCATCCTCATCCTCATTTTTGCGATCATTGCGAGCGGCGCGCTTGGCTGGTACTTAGGACGGAAACAAAAGGAACAGCGATTGCGGCGTCTTGTTATCGCACAACGGGATGTGCGTACCTCGTTTGATGCCATTCAGAAAGAGGTCGGCAACCTATTGGCGCGAATGGATGATACGGGCCTGACCGCTCAAGTAGTGCACGAAATGAAGATCGTACTCACGCGCATTTCAGACAGTATAACGAAGAACAAGCAATATATAGTCGAAAACATGGAAGAGATAGAGTCATAGCAACCCCGATCGAACGCATACCTTATGAGAATACTCGTCGCCGAAGATGATGAAAGCCTGCGTCACATAGAACAGGGCAAGCTGGAGGCGCAAATGTGGGATGTTCTCACGGCAGGTGACGGCGAGGAGGCGCTGAACATACTGCGGCAACACGAGATCGATCTGGTGATATTGGACCTCGTGATGCCCCGTCTGGACGGCTTCGGCGTGTTGAAGGCAATGAAGGAAAGCCCGACATTGCAGGACATACCCGTTTTTGTGACGTCGAATCTTCAAGGCGACGAGGATATTAAGACAGCGTTGTCGCTTGGTGCCAAGGATTATTTTGTAAAAGCAGATCATCCGTTCGAGGAAGTGATCGCAAAGATTAAATCGTATTTTGAGGAAAAAGGCATCGATATATCGACTACCGTCGCAGAAACGAAAGAAGAGCCGACTCCCGTTCCGTTGGAAGAAACCGTCGGAACTGAGGCTGCGACAACAGAAAAACAGCAAACGGAAGAGGTTTCCGCGGCGGCGAAGCAAGCGGAAGAAGTTCTTCGTCTGAAAAGCGAAGCAGAAGCGGCGCTTGAAGAGGAAAAGAAACGAGCGGAAAATGCTCTTGCTGAAGAAGAAAAGAAGGAAGCCGAGCTCCAAAAGGAAAAACAGCAAGCGGAGGACGAACTCGCTCTAGAACGAAAGCATGTAGAAGCCGCGGAAGCGGCGTTGGCCGAGGAGAAGAACCGGTCTGAATCCATAATTTCCGACCTTAAAAAGAAGCCATCTCAAGAGGAGACTGTTGCATCAAAAATCAGTGCAGAAGAAGAGTTCCTTGCAGCAAAAAAGCAAGCGGAAGAAGCTCTTCGCATGAAAAGCGAGGCCGAAGCAGCGCTTGTGGACACAAAAAAGCGTGCAGAGGACGCGGAAGTCGCACTGGCTGAAGAAAAGAGTAAGGCCAAAGCTGCTATTTCCGATATCAAGAGGCAATACGCTGAGGCGGACGTGGCCACAGCGGCACAAAAGCAAACGACGGAGGAGGTGCTCGTGGCAAAGAAACAAACCGAGGAAGCGCTTCGCCTAAAGAGCGAGGTTGAGGCGGCGCTCGCGAAGGAAAAGAAACGCACAGACGCCGTGCTCGCCGAAGAAAAAATAAAGGAAGCAGAGCTCGCAGAAGAAAAGAAGCGCGCCGAGACTGCCGAAGCAGCGCTGGTGAGGGAAAAGAAACGCGTTAACGCAAAGATAGTCGAGGAAAAATCGAAAACAGCCAGCGCGGTCGTAAAGAAAGAACAATTTGCTGAACAAGCTTTCTCGGAGAAAAAACAAGCGGACGAGGCTTTTCTTTTGAAGGATCAAGCGGAAACTGCTCTGAAAGATGAATTGCGTCGCGCCAAAGCTGCGGAAACAGCACTGGCTCGTGAGAAGCAGCGTTTCCAAGCAAAGCTCATGGCAGAAAAAAATAAATTCGAGGCAGTCATCGCCGAGAAGAAACGTCTTGCCGACGCGGTCCTTTCAGCGAAGGATCAGTCAGAAGGATTGAGGCTTTTGAAGAGACAAGCTGAGGCAGCTCTCGCCAAAGAAAAAAGAAAAGAAGCGAAGGCCCTACAGATAGAAAAACAAAAAAGGGAAGAGGTCGTTGTTGAAGAACGAAAACTTGCGGAAGAGGTAATGGCAACTGAACGCATAAAGCACGCGGACGCAATCCGCGGATTGACGGAATTTTTTGAAAATAAAAAAGAAGCACATTCTGCGCCAAGCGCATCACTGATAAGCAAAAAAGCCGCCGATAAAGTCGTCGCGAATGAGAAAAAGAAAGCAGAAAAAGCACTCGCTGCGGAAAAACGAAAGAAGGCAAGAGCTCTCCTGAAGGAAAAGACGCGCGCAAAGAAACTGGTTGCTGATGCGAAAAGGAGAGTGCAAACAGCTCTTCGTAAGGAGCGAGAAAAAGAGAAAGCAATTCGGGCTAAAGCCAAACAAGTTGAGACTGCTCTCGCAGCTCGTAAGAAAAAAGAAGAGGAAACGATACGCCGTGAAAAAGAGCGGATGAGAATCGTCATAGCAGAAAAGAAAAAATTGCAGTCGACCCTACGGAAGAAACGGGCGAAAGAGCACGCCGTGCAAAAAAAGAACAGTCAGACGCGGACCGCGCTCTCCGCGAGAAGGAAGATGATCGAACGCACTGTTTTCGCTGAAAAACACAGGGCAGAAATTGCGCTCGCAAAGCAAAGAAAGACGGCGAAAGAAAAGCTGGCCAAGGAACAGGCGAGGAGGAAAGCGACAGACGCTGAAAACAAGAAATCAAAGGCCGTATTGGCCAAGATCAGGAAGCAAGCTAAGGGCTAGAATACCCCCCACGGTCCGCTTGCGCACGCTATCCATTCATTGCTATAGTCAATAGTATGAAAGTCCTAATTGTTGAAGACGAGGAGGTGCTCGCAAAAGTTTTTCAAGAGAAATTGGAAAAATCCGGCTATGAAGTTCAGGTAGCGAGCGACGGCGAAGCTGCCCTCGTTTCTACCGCAAGTTTCAAGCCCGATGTCATAGTACTTGACCTTCTGTTACCTAAGAAAAACGGCTTTGAGGTTCTTGAGGCGCTGAAGAAGGATGAGGAGCTGAAAGTGATACCGGTCATCGTCGTCTCCAATTTGGGTGAAGACAGCGACATCAAACGCTCGCTTCAGCTCGGCGCCGCCGACTATTATGTGAAGTCAGAGCATCCTATCAACGAGATCATTGAGAAAATAAAGAACGTTCTTCTGCAGGCCAAGTAAGCGCCTCCCGCACTATGGACGAGGCGCCAAAAGAAAAAAAGATACGAGTCCCTTTCAGTTCTGATCCTGTCAGATTATTGATAGTCCTTTTGGTCAGTATTTTCGTTGTGGAGTTCGGCATTATGTTTTTGATACAGTTCTATCTGCCGCCGATACAACCACTGGAAAATTTCATTGATGCACTGTTGCTAACGCTCATTGAGTATCCGATCTTATACTACTTCGCTTTCAAGCCGCTGGTCCGGAAAAATATGGAAGAATCTGAAAGAAATAAAGTGTTGTCCGTTGAAAATGTATTGTTCACCGCACTAGCGCAAAACTCGCCCGACTGCATCAAACTTTTTGACACAAAAGGAAATCTCTCGTTCATAAACAAAGGAGGGCTCGCGGAGCATCATTACAAGGATGTTGAGGATGCCAAGCGGCATAACTTCATTGAAGCTCTCGCTCCTGAAAGCCAGACTGAATTTAAAGAAGCGTTCAACTCGGCGCTGAATGGAAAGACTGTTTCTATAGAAGTACACCACACCAAAGAGGGGTCGGTGAATGAATATTGCTTTGAAATAGTGACACCGATACGGAGTGATACCGGAGAGATCACGGGTGTTATCGGCGTGTCAAGAGACATTACTGAACGCAAGAGGAGGGAACGAGAATTGCAGGAAAAAGTCACCGATCTCGAACGGGCCAACGAATTAATGATAGGGCGCGAATTGAAGATGGTGGAATTGAAGGATGAAATAGAAGAATTAAAGCAAAAACTTGAGGCATCTGTGCGATAATGCACCTATGCGCTACCTCACCACGAAGATCGTAGCAGGAGTGCTCATCACGGAATCCGTCGTTGTGATGACGGGTTGGATCTTCGGTGTAGAGTGGATGACGCGACTGATACCGATCGGCATCAATATGAAATTCATCACTGCCGTTCTTTTCTTTTTCAGTGCGCTGGGCTTGCATGCCATGGCGTTATCTATTGAAAAGGAAAATGAGCTCGCGCGCGTGATGCTGCCGGGCATTGCTCTTGTCATTTTCCTCATTACGATGACCCTTCTCGTCAGTTGGATCCTCGGTACTCCGACGGGGATAGAGGAGTTATTTGTTCAATCCGCTGGCCCCATCAATTTATCTAATGCTGTTTCCATAGAGGGCTGGCCATCTTTGCCGACATTGTTTGGCTTCGCACTTTTCGCTTTGCTGGGCATTGATGCGCTGTTTGCTGGCGCCTTTCGCGAACGGTCCATCCGCTACGCCGGATATTTCATTCTCCTCACCGGATGCTTTGCGGTGATCGGATATATGTTCAGCTTGCCCGAGCTCTATTACGAATTCACAGCCAATTCGGTGCCGATGGCGTTCAACACCGCGGCGTGTTTCATCGTACTCGGGTTTGGCCTGACGAGGATACTGAATCCTGAAGAAAGCCAATGAAACTGAACACCAAGATCGTCCTCACCATCTTGCAAGTATCGCTCATACCCTGGGCACTGGGCGGCTTCCTGGCGTACCTTAGTTCGCAGGAGCAGATCAACAGTCAAACGTATTCAAATTTGGATGCAATCGCCGCTATACAAAAGAATCGATTACAGGACACCCTTCAGAACAAGCTGGATATCTTACAATTATTTACCAAGAGCCCCTGGCTGACCGCATATGTGCGGGATTATAACGCGCAACCGACGCTCGCGAATAAAAAAAGAATCCAAGATTTGATTGAAGCACCAGGGAGGTCCTTGGGCATCAAGAAGCTCTTTGTGATGACGCTCGATGGTGCCGTTATCGCTTCAACCGACTCGGCGCTTCTAGGCACTGATAAGGAGAATGAAGATTATTTCAAGCGCGGCGTACTCGCGAATGACGAATCGATTTTGGAGAAGGATGCCGCCGGCATCGTGTCGCAATACCTTGTCGGTCCGCTCATTTCAAACGGGAAGACCGAAGGGGTGATGGCAGTGGTGACGGATGCCAATGACATCGTTGATGTTGCGCATGACTTTACCGGGTTGGGTAAGACCGGCGAGACGCTCATCGTGCAAAAGATGAGTGGGAATAACGCGCTATTTCTCACCTCAACCCGCTATGATCCCAGTGCGGCGCTCGAGCGGGTAGTCACCGCGGACAAGACAAATGTTCCTTCAGTACATGCGGTTGCAGGAGAGGAAGCCGTTTTCAATAATGTTGTGGACTATCGCGGAGTGAAAGTGTTTGCGGCAACGCGATACATCCCGAGCGTCGGCTGGGGCATCGTCGTCAAAATAGACAAGTCAGAAGCATTTGCGCCGGTGGTCAGATTGCGCGAGTTATTCTTCTTTATTATAGCAATGGTCGGCGTGCTCATGGTGTTCATCGGCATTTCTATGTCGCGCTCCATTACCGGTCCCATCAACAAGGTCACTGAATTTGCGAGCAAAATCTCACAAGGAGCCACGCAACAAAGCATCGTGGTGACGTCTAAAGACGAGGTGGGGATACTTGCCGCCACGCTGAATACGATGATCGAGCGGCTTCAGGATGCGTATGCGACGCTTGAAAAGAAGGTCTTGGAGCGGACCAAGGCGCTCACGGAAAAGACGGAGGAGGCAAAAAATAGCGAAAAAGCTGCGCTCAATATCGCGGCAGACCTGAAAACGGAGGAAGAAAAGCTCGCCGAAGAAAAAACAAGGGCTGAATCACTCGCGAACGATCTTAAGAAATTTAAATTGGCGCTGGACGACACCTCAGATCAAGTTATCATTTCTGATCCTGAGGGAATGGTGGTGTATGCAAACGCGGCCGTGGAACGAATTACCGGCTATAGGGCAGAAGATGCTCTCGGGAAGAAGGCCGGAGCGTTGTGGAAACAGCCGATGCCGAAAGAGTATTATCAGAACTTCTGGCATACCATTAAGGACCTCAAGACGACCTTTATCGGCGAAATACAAAATAAACGGAAAAATGGCGAGATCTACACCGCGATGATAAACGTGTCGCCGGTGATGGATGACGCTGGGAACATCATCTTCTTCGTCGGTCTGGAGCGGGACATCACGCGAGAAAAAGAGATAGATACGGCGAAGAGCGAGTTCATATCGCTCGCGTCGCACCAATTGCGCACCCCGCTGACCGTCGTTAATTGGTACGCGGAGATGCTTCTTGACGATGACGCAGGGAAACTAAACAAGAAGCAGAAAGAATATTTCGATGAGATATATCAAGCCGGCCGACAAATGAACGAGATTATCAAATCCTTCCTGCACATTCTGCGCATCGAATCGGGCACACAAACAAAAAATCTTGTCTCTACCGATCTCACCCTTGTTGCAAAATCAGTGCTGGCGGAACTACATCTGAATGCGGAGAAAAAAGATATTCGGGTCATAGAGCGGTATCAGAAGTCTATACCGGCCGTTACCACCGATGCGGATCTCGTACGGGTCATCACTCAGAACTTCGTCAGTAATGCCATCAAATATTCATCAAAGGGCGGTCAGATACTCGTTGCACTTGAAACCGTAGACAAAGGAAGCGTTGTTGCCGGGAAAACCGCACACGCGGATTCTCTCTTGGTCTCTGTGCAAGACAACGGTATCGGTATACCAGCAGCGGATCAGGATAAGATATTCACGAAATTTTTCCGTTCCGAAAATGCAAAAAAGCTAGACCCCAATGGCAACGGACTCGGTCTCTACATGTCTCAAATTATGGTGGATATCATCGGCGGCTCGATCTGGTTCATTTCGAAGGAAGGCAAAGGGACAACGTTCTATGTGATGCTTCCAATGGACGGGAAAAGGCTGGTATAATAGTCCTATGCCAACACTAGAACCTGCAAAGAAAAAAGTGCTCGTGGTGGAAGATGACGAAGCGACGCTCAAAGCGCTTAATACTGTGCTCACCGGCGCCGGTCTCACGGTGCTGGAGGCGAAAAACGGCGTCAGCGGCATCGTCATCGCACTTCAGGAGCGCCCCGACCTTATATTGCTCGATATTTTGATGCCGATGATGGATGGCTGGGAAATGCTTGAGCAGTTGCGCCAGAAAGACGACTGGGGAAAATGCGTGCCGGTGGTCATCCTCACTAATTTGAGCGCGGATGAAGATGCGCAGATAAAGCACATCGCCGAACTCGGCCCTTCATTTTTTATGGTGAAAGCGGATTGGAAGGTGGAAGGAGTGGTAGATAAGGTTTTGGAAATACTCAACGCCGGAAAAGTTCCCTGTCCATAAAAGAATGCAATAAAAAAGGCCGGTACGAGTACCGGCCTTGTCCCTTTTGCAGGGAAGTCACTCGAAGTCTTTGCCGAGCAGGCGGCGCTGATGGAAATCATGCGCTGCCGCATCGGGATCAACTCGTTTTTTCTTTTCCGCTTTGCTGACTTGTCGAGAAGCCGCTTCGGTAGTCGGTGGAGGCGGCATGATATCCGGTTTTTTTTCAACGATAAACTCCGGATGCCTCTGCTTGAATGCTTCTCGGGACGCAGCGGCTCTTTTCAGGACCTCTTGTAGGTCTGGTTGTTTGCCTTTGTCCATGTGTGCTCCTTCAAAAGGGTTGGACATAGCTAGAGTATGACAGAGATTTAGCTATCCCGTCAACAGCCCTCACTGCGCAAAAAGGAAATCCACAACCGCCTTGACGTCCCCGCCATCGGCCCTGCCTTTGAGTTCTTTCATGAGCGTACCGGTGAATTTGCCGGCATCGGCTTTGGAGGTGATGCCCATTTCAGCCATTTTCGCCTGAGCGATAGGCATAATTTCCTCCCGGCTCATCATTTGGGGGAGATACGATTCGATGATAGCGAGCTCGAGCTTCTCGGGTTCGGCAAGGTCATTACGGGAAGCCTTTTCAAATTGCTCGATAGAGTCTTTGCGCTGGCTGGCAGCGCGCTTAAGTACCGCCAATGCCTCATCGTCGGTGAGGTATTCGTCGGGTTTGCGCTTTTTTGCGACGACCTCGTTGGTCATCGCGGTGACCAGTGAACGGAGCGTTCTGAGCCGCACTTCGTCATGGGCACGGAGCGCCTCGGGGATGGATTTTTTCAGGGTTTCGTGAGTGCTCATGCAGAAAGTGTAGCACACGAGCATTGCAGGGGCCGTATCTCTATCGAGCAGTGACCATCGAGGTAGAGCAGGTCTTTTCGCGATGCTCTCACGGCCTCAAGCTGGATGAGTTTAGACTCATCCGTATCTTCCGATACGAGTGTCTCTTCAACGAATCCAAGAAGCGCCGCGAGAGAGCGGAAGTAGTCGCCGCTTTCCACATGGAAGGTAAGCTTGCTCAAGCGTTCGAAATCGCTCCGAGGGTCTGCGTATGATGAAACTGACGTCGTGGCTTGGAGAGGGCAAAAATTTGAAATACGTTCGATCATAGTCGTTCTAGTTACGCGCACATTGTAATGTATGCCGGGTCGAAAAAACGAAAATGTGTCCAGAATCGGATTCTGGACACACGGGTGCCCGGGCGCTGATGAGAGGAGTGTTGTTAACCTTAAAACAGGACTCGACTACCTCTTCGAATGAATTGTAGCATCACATCTGCAATGTCATGTGTGGATAAAGAAGCAGGAGGTATCCCCGTACTGAAGCTTTGCTCTAGTACAGGGTATACTACAGACATGGAATCGGCCACACTGCTCATAGTGCTTTTGCTTATCGTTCTCGTCGGCGGATTTGCGTGGGTGCTGTACACGCTCAAACGAACAGCCAAATCCGAGGACGGAGGTGCGATGGTACTTTTGCAACAGCAACTACAAAATCTTGAACGAACTCTCGATGCACGCGTCACTGAATCGTCTCGAGCGATGCAGGAACATTCTCATCGCCAATTCACCGAATCTTCGCGGCTTATCAAAGAAATCACACAGGAGGTGACCTCGGTGAAAGAGATTGGGCGTCAGACGCAGAGCTTTGCCGAACAGCTCCAGTCGCTCCAAGACTTGCTGAAAAATCCGAAACAGCGCGGCATCCTCGGCGAGTATTATTTGGAAACCGTACTCAAGAATGTGCTTCCGCCGGGAATGTATCAAATCCAGTACCCCTTCAAGAATGGCGAGATAGTGGACGCCGCCGTCTTCGTGAACGACAAAATCGTTCCAATAGACTCCAAATTTTCGCTCGACAACTACAACCGCTTCGTGAGCACCCAAGTGGGCAGTCCGGAACGCGTCACTGCTGAAAAAGCGTTCGTGAATGACCTCAAGCTCCGCATCGCGGAAACCGCCAAATACATTCGTCCTGAAGAGAACACGATGGACTTCGCTTTTATGTTCATTCCTTCCGAGGGCATTTATTACGATCTTTTGACCAATCAGGTCGGCGGTGGGGAGGAAGAGAATCTCATTCAGCGCGCGTCGAGCAAATATAAAGTTATCATCGTGTCGCCGACCTCATTCCTCGCCTACCTCCAGACGGTCATGCAGGGGCTCAAGGCGCTTCAAATAGAGAAGAAAGCGGTAGAAATACAGCAGAGAGTGGGGGAGCTGGGGAAGCATGTCGCCTCGTATGAACAGTTCTATAAAAAGCTCGGGGTCTCGCTTGGGACCTCGGTTAGCCACTACAATGCCGGCTATAAAGAGCTCGGCAAAATAGACAAGGATGTCTACCGCATCGCCGAGAGCAAAATCGGCATCGAGCCCGAGTTGTTAGATAAACCACTAGCGTCTGAAGAATAGGTTGTATACTTAGGTCATATGCGCAAAACAATTGCTTGGATAATGATGATTGTGGGTGTCGCTGGAATTACTTATATCATTTACATATTTCCGACATTGAGAGCTCTTGACCACGGTGAACCATTGCCAGGGCGAGCGATCATAGGAGAATACTTCTTTCTAATCTTTTTGTTTCTTTTTGGTTCTGGTGGAGCAAGATTAAAAGAAAGGAATAGTAAAATTTTTGATAATGTACTGATTATTTTAGTTTGCCTTGTTCTCGTTCCTTATATTTTATATAAAATGTTCTATTCCGCATAACTTGTCTTTTATATAGAGAAGTGCTATATTGCACGGACTATGGAAGTGGCCGTAATCAAGACCGGCGGGAAGCAGTATGTCGTCTCAAAAGGCGACACTATCGCTATTGAGAAGCTCCCGGGGGATTTGAAGAAGGGTGACACGGTTGTCTTTGGCGAGGTGCTCCTCGTGGACAACGGCTCGGACACGACCATCGGCGCGCCACTCATCAAGGGCGCGGAGGTCAAGGGCACCGTTGTTCTCGCCGGATTGGATAAAAAGATTGAGGTGGTGAAGTACAAGCCGAAGAGCCGTTACTTTAAGCGCAAAGGCCATCGCCAACCGATTTTGAAGGTCAAAATCGACTCCATTTCGTAAGTTCGCTTTTCGAGAACAAGACCTACCAAGAGGCTTACCGCCTTATGTCTGTTCGTATTAATTCATCACATATATCACATGCAAATAGGAAGATGGAATCATCAGTCAGGAGGTAGCTCCTCAGGAGCGCCAAGAAGCGGCAGTTCAAGCCGTCCGTATCCTCATGAGAAAGCCGCAGACGGCTTCTCACGGGGCAGGTCGCCGCGCAGCGGGGGAGCCTCGCGGTATCCGTCCCGTGGTGGCAGTGGCAGTTATGGCGGCCGACCGAGCTTCGGAGGCAATCGCGGGCGCTCTGGCGGCGCACGCCGTGGCGGGTTCGGGACCTTCGGCGAGACCGAAGCCGAGATATCGAAATTTATGAACAAGACGGTCGTCACGACCGAAGAGCCGGTATTCGTTCCGGAGCACAAATTCGCCGATTTCGATATCAACGCGCATTTGAAAGCGAATATTCTCGCGCGCAAATATGAGAATCCGACGCCTATTCAGGACAAGGCTATTCCGCATGCGCTTTTGGGTCAGGACGTCGTCGGACTTGCTGAGACCGGCACGGGGAAGACCGCAGCATTCCTCATCCCGCTTATCGACAAAGTTGTGAAGCAAAAAGGCGAGCGTGTTCTCATCATGGCGCCCACCCGGGAACTCGCTGTGCAAATAGAAAAGGAGCTTGCCGGCATGGCGAAGGGGCTCGGTTTTCGCGGCATGGTCGCGGTAGGCGGTGCCAACATCGGCCCGCAAATCTCCCAGCTCAAACACGACCCGGCATTCGTTATTGGCACCCCCGGCCGCCTGAAAGATCTTCTTGAGCGCAAGGCGCTCAACCTCTCCGGCTTCGGCACGGTCGTCCTCGACGAGGCGGATCGCATGCTCGACATGGGATTCATTGACGATATGCGCACCATCCTCGGGAAGATGCGTAAGGAGCGTCACACCCTTTTCTTCTCTGCAACGATGGGGAAGGATATTGAGAAGCTTATCGGCGACTTCCTTACGAGTCCGGTCATCATATCGGTGAAGACGCGCGACACGCCATCAAGCGTTGACCAAGACGTCGTTCGCATTCCGCGCGGGAAAGACAAGTTTGACGTGCTTGCAGAGATGCTCAAAGACCGCGAGTTCAGCCGCGTATTGGTGTTCGGTCGCACAAAATTCGGTGTTGAGAAGCTCGCCAAGGCGCTCTCGCGCCTGCACATCCACGCCGAGAGCATTCACGGCAATAAGACGCAGGGTGCGCGTCAGCGCGCCCTGGAGGCCTTCAAAGCGGGGAAGGTGAGCGTGCTCGTAGCGACTGACGTCGCCGCCCGCGGTATCGACATTCCCGCCGTCTCGCACGTCATCAATTACGACTTGCCGTCCACGTATGAGGACTATGTGCATCGCATCGGCCGTACTGGCCGTGCCACGATGAAGGGCAAAGCGCTCACATTCGTTCAGGACAGATAGCCTTCAAGACCGCTAGAAATGAAAGGTTTACGAAACCTTTCATTCCAAAATCGACTGTTCCATACTACTATCGCTGTCTTGTTCGGCGTCGTTAAGATACTCATGAAGCGATTCCCGATAATCGCCGAGAGATCCTTTGAAGAGGGAAGTTTTGAGAATAGAAGGGAAGTTCTTTTGCCCGATATAGTCTAAATAACTGCTCCAGCGGTACGAGTCAAGAAAATTGAATGCTTCACCCGCATTCTTAATGACGCTTTTACTCCGTATGCGCCAATCATCGGCACCCGGTAGATAATCAAGCGGGTTGAGATGAATATAGTGAAGGATATACAGAAAGTGCGCCTGACGATTAATCAAAATCTTCTTCGTCCGGCCCTGGAAGAGGGTTCCTTTCCGTCCGTATCTTTGATTGAAGTAGTTGGCATACCCTACGTTCAGCTTGCGTAGAAAGAGACTAATACCACCTTCGACTCGTTCTGATAACAGCAAATGGTAGTGATTCTTCATCAACACCCACCCATGAACATCCACCAGCAAGTTCCGCGTTTCTCGGAATGAAAGGTTTACGAAACCTTTCATTCCTGACAGGTCAAAGGAACGCCAGCGATTGGTAGCCAATGCGGTGTCGTTGAATTCATAGAGATCGTGTACAAAGCGAGCGTAATCCTGCGTATCGAGAAATAGATTGCGTCCCTCAACACCCCGATTAAGAACGTGCCAGAGTTCCATCAACAACCAGTATACATGAAAGGTTTCGTAAACCTTTCATTGGGAGTGAATAATCACCCGTGGTATAGTCGCGGCAGACTTGAACCCACCAGGAGGATTGACATGATTATTGGCCTTGATTTTGACGACGTACTCGTGGATTGTCAATCCGCGGTGCAGCTATTCCATAACCGTCGGTATGGCACGGCACTTACGAGAGATGATGTCCACACCTACAGTCTTGATATGTTATGGAGTTGTTCCCGTAGGGAGATGACGAAGAGAATTGATGAATTCTTTGTTTCGCCCGAGCACGAGATGCTTGCTCCTATTCTCGGTGCCGTTGAGGCAGTTCGCGAGCTTCAAAGCAGGGCAGAGGTTGTTGTGATCACCTCTCGGCCAAGTAACACGAAACCTCAGACACGGGCATGCCTTATGAAATACTTTCCATCGCTTGTGGACTCTATCTGTTTTGCGCGAAGTGATGCTCATCGAGATGGGAGCATGACGAAAAGGCAACTGTGTCACCATCTCGGCGTGCAAGTGTTTGTCGACGATGCTATTCATTATGTCGAAAATGTCGCGCCGGTTGTGAGTAAGGCCCTGCTCTTTGATGCTCCATGGAATTACAATAGTGTGCTCTGTCAGCAAAACATGCACAGGGTGCATTCATGGAACGACATTCTCGAAGTTGTCAGAAGCATCTGAGACTCAGCCTCACACGGGAAAGCCTACACGGCCCCTTCGTGTGAGGCTTTTCTGTTTCGTGCCTATGCCTCTTTGCGGTTGGTGAGCGCGGCGCGGAGCGTTTCGGCGTCGGAATATTCGAGCTCGCTTCCGGTCGCAAGGCCGCGGCCGAGTTCTGAGGTCTTCAAAAGGTCGCGAAAGGGTGCGAGAAGTTCGCGCACGCGGTCTGCCGTGTGTTCGCCCTCACTCGTTGCGGAGAGTGCCAAAACCACCTCGCGCAATTTGATGGACACGGAGTGTCCATCAGAAAGGCGCTTTTCAATGGTGTGCACTAATTCTTTTTCTCGGATGGCGCCTTTGCCGGAAAGCATCAGCACGCCGCCGAGTACGAAGTATCGACCTTTGTAGGTACCCGCGCGTTCTACCGCCGCAAGGTCCTGGTCTTTTTCCACCAGCATCAATAACGCATCATCACGCTTCGTATCGGAACAGTAGCCGCATATCGTTGCCGTACTGCCATTATAAAAACGCATACAGTCGGGGCATTGGCGCACTTCTTTGCCGAGAGACGCGATAAGCTCCGCTAGTTTGGTGCGCTCGCTAGCAGGTGTGGCGAGGAGGAAATAAACAAAGCGTTTCGCCTGCCGCGGCCCAATGCCGGGGAGTCGAGCAAGTGCCGTCGCAAGTTCGTCAATGTGATCCATTGAAATTTAGAACTCCTGTGCGAGCTCGCCGTAACCCGCGGTGTCCATCGGCTGGAAGGTGGCGCGCTTTTCGTCGAAGTACAGTTCGGTTTTTCCGGTCGGGCCGTTGCGGTGCTTCTCAATAAGTATTTCGGCGATGTTCGGTCGGTCGCTCTCGGGATTTCGTTTGTCCTCGCGGTGGATGAACATCACCACGTCCGCATCCTGTTCAATGGAACCGGAGTCGCGTAAATCGCTCAATCGAGGCTTGCCGCCGCGCTGCTCAACCGCGCGCGAAAGCTGAGAGAGCGCAATGACCGGTACTTCAAGTTCGCGCGCGAGCGATTTGAGGGAGCGCGATATTTCGGTCACTTGTTGCACGAGAGAATCGGAGGCTTTCGTGGAAGTCGGCGACATAAGCTGGAGATAGTCCACCACGATGAGCCCGATGCCGCGCTCACGCTTGAGGCGGCGCGCCACCGCGCGCATGGCGAGAATGTTGTTGCCCGGCTTGTCGTCGATATAAATCGGCGCCTTTGAGAGCACTTCGAGCGCATCGCGGATGCGGCCGAAATCTTCCTCGTCGCGCACTTGGCCAGTGCGAAGCTTCCACGAGTTCACGAATGATTCCGCCGCAAGCATGCGGTCAATGAGCTGTTCCGAGCTCATTTCAAGCGAGAAGATGCCGACGGGGACGTTGTGGCGCACGGCGGCATTGCGTGCAATGTCGAGCGCGAGCGACGTCTTTCCCATTGAAGGGCGTGCAGCGATGATAACGAGGTCGGAAGGATGAAAACCGGAAAGGAGATTATCGAGGGAAGGGAAGCCGGACGGCACTCCGCGGATACCGTCTTCTTTGTGCGAGAGTGCTTCAATGCGCTCCCATGCTTCGTGAACCTTATCGCCGATGGCGGTAAATTTGTGCGCTGCGGAAGCGTTGCCGATCGCATAGATACTTTTTTCAGCTTCATCAAGCACTTCCATCGTTTCTCTCGCATCGTCATACGCGGACTCGGTGATGCCGTATGCAGCATCGATAAGTGAACGCATCAGATACTTGCGCGAGACAAGTTCCGCATAATGAGGAAAATTGCCCGGTGCCGGAGCGGAGCCTGCGAGCTCGGCGAGATAGCTTCTGCTGCCGCTGCGCTCCAGCAATCCCTGGTCCTGCAAACGCGCGGAAAGGGAAAGCTGGTCAATCGGCTCACCGCGCTCGGCAAGTTCGCGCATTGCGCCGAAAATGAGGCGATGCTTTTCTGCATAAAAAGAATCCGCATGAATAAGGTCCGATACATCGTGGATAGCATCGGGTTTGAGGAGAAGTGCGCCCAGAAGGGCGCGTTCGGACTCAAGTGATTGGGGAGGAATTCGGTCAGCGGCCATTACTGCCTAGTGTATCAAAGAGTCGTCCGAGTCAACACTGGCCCATTTGGCCCGTCATCCACATGATATCCACCTTTCTCAAGTTCGCTTCGGAGACGGTCTGCGGCGGCAAAATCCTTCACTGTACGCGCTTTTTCACGCTGTTCGAGCAGAATACGCATATTTTCCGGCAGATCGGAGCTTTCCACGACGTTTGATATTGACGGGCACGTGAGATTGAGGCCGAGATGTATCTCAGCATCTTGGATAAGACCCCATTTTTCTTCGGGGGCGTACTCTTCGCTTTTGAGCGAATCCCAGAGAATACCTAATGCTTGCGGCGTCGCAAGATCGTCTCGCATTGCAGCAAGAAAACGATCACGCGATTCCGACGGAGCTGATTCGCGCCCGGATTCTTCCGCAATATCACGGGAAAACTTTACCAATCGTTCCAGCGCGCCCGCTGCACCCGCAAGCGCGTCCCACGAGAAGGAGAGCGGCGTGCGGTAGTGCGCCTGCAGATAAAAATAACGGAGTGCGAGCGGGTCGAACCCTTTCTCAACAATATCAGAGAGGTATACAACGTTGCCGGTCGACTTCGATACTTTCTCTCCGTTCATCGTGAGGAATGCGTTGTGGAGCCAGTAATGCACGAAGGTGCGCCCGCTCGCGGCCTCGGACTGTGCTATCTCGTTGTTGTGGTGTATCTGTGCGAGATCCTCTCCACCGGTGTGGATGTCGATTTCTTGACCGAGCACCGAACGTATCATGGCCGAGCACTCGATGTGCCAGCCCGGATTTCCTCGTCCCCACGGACTGTCCCACTGTTGGAGGTCGTTCGGTTTCGCCGTGCGCCAGAGTACAAAATCGCTTGAGTGACGTTTGTCCTTCACTACCTCGACGCGGGCGCCAGCAGAGAGATGCGCTCCGCCAAGCCCGCCAAGCTTCCCATAGCCCGGGAATTTCTGTGTATCGAAATAAAGACCGCTGGGCAAAAAATAGGCGAAGCCTTTTTCTTCGAGCGTTTTTGCGAGCGCTATCTGTTCCTTAATATAGTCGGTCGCGCGCGGAAAGCTGATGTCGTTAGTGTCGATGCCGAGGTCGCCGAGGTCTTCAATAAAGAGTTTCGCATAACGGTCGGCTATCGCTTGCGGTGTCGTCTTTTCGCGTGCGGCGCCAATTGCTATCTTGTCGGCGCCCCGGTCGCCGTCGCCTACCAAGTGACCGACGTCCGTAATGTTGATAACGCGGCGCACGCGATACCCCGTCGCCGCGAGCGTACGCGCTATCGTGTCGGCGAGCATCCCCGGGCGCAAGTTCCCGATGTGTTGTTGTCCATACACTGTCGGTCCACAGGTATACATGGTCGCGATACCGGGACGCTGGGAGATGAAAAGCTCTTTAGAACCTGAAAGCGTATTGGTGAAAAATACCTGCGCGCGGCGATGTGCTCCAGCGTTCTTTCGTTTTCCGAAGATGCGCGCGAGCCACTCCATACCCGGTTAGGACAACATGGCATTACTCTCTGTGTCACGCCTTTCAAATTGAGTCATTGAATTCATAGTGCATTGTCATTGTATATCATGCAAATCGCAGTTGGAGTAAAAGACACGATGCCATGTTGTCCTACCGGGCATAGACTAGAGCCAGCGTTTTTTAGCGAAGAAAAGCACCATAAGAACGACGAGACTGAACATGATGGTCATGATGATGAGAAATGCATCAGGGTTTTCTTCAAGTGGCGCTCCTTGAGCGTGTATACCGAGCGTGACGGCAATGAGTTCAAGAGGTAGTATGATGACCGTTATAAGTGTCAGTGTTTTCATAATCTCATTCTGACGCGCCTCAAGAAGGGCAATATTGGTCTCACGCATCTCACTCGCTATCGCGCGGTGTGTCTTGATAAAGTGCGCGACTTGTGCGCGTTCTGCCTCAATGCGAATAGAACGTTCGACAAAAGATGCGCCGAAGAGACTGCGCTCAGCGAGAACGTGTAGGAAACGCCCAAGTGACTCCTCTTGATTCGCAAGCGCCGCTTCTAAATGCAGAAATTCTCGGCTGATGTTGGAAATAAGCCGCACCGTGTTGCGCTCGCGCCCGTCGAACATCTGCCGTTCCACTCGTTCGAGATTCGCTGCTACGTGATCGGTATGGTCGCGCACGGACGTGTAGAGATGTGCGAACAGTATCTCGAGTAAGACGTCGGTGGAAATGCCATCGTGATTGGAAACGATTTTTTCCGTCTCGAGAAGTTTCTTCAAGTGATGGAGTGGCACGATGACCTCATAGCGCACGGTCACGATGAATCGATTGCCAACGATGAAATCTATCTCCTGGCTCTTCGGCGTCCCGCCACCGTCTTCCTGCACGGGGAAATGAAGGACGAGAAGCGCGACAGTTTCGTCGCCGGCGACAAGTGGCGACGGGGTGGGGGACAAGAGTTCAGCCTCAAGCCGCTCATTGATGGAAAATTCCCGCGCAACGCGCCGTATTTCGTCGGCGCTCGGTTGTTCAAGGTCGACCCACACACCGCCTGGATACTCGTACCGGAATATCATATGACTAGGATACCATACCCGTGCTACACTCCACGAAATGGATGCTCGAGAAGCATATCACCGCGGTCGAAGCATCGCGGCACGTGGCGTATCGTTCGCGCTCGTCGCAGCGATCGCTTTCGGCGCGGGTCTTGCGGTCGCCGGTAGCGGCACGACCACCGCGGCCATCGTCACGCACATCCCGCTCATTGGAGACGGTCTTGATGCAACGCCGAATCAGAACGTGGACTTGGCGGATTTCTGGAAAGCATGGAATGCGCTGAATACTAATTATGTCATTACGCACGCCTCGTCGACGCTTCCCACAAGCAGGGAACGGGTCTTGGGCGCTATTTCCGGACTGGCGTCCTCGTATGGCGATCCGTACACCGTCTTTTTCCCACCTGAAGAAGCAAAAGCGTTTGCAGACACCATTTCAGGAAGCTTCGCCGGCGTCGGCATGGAAATTGATATAAAGGATAATATCCTCACGGTCATTGCACCGCTGAAGGGAACGCCTGCCGAAGCTGCTGGCATCAAAGCGGGCGATCAGATCGCCGCCATCGACGGCAAATCCACCGATGGCATTTCAACCGATAAAGCCGTGAATGAGATACGCGGCCCCATTGGCTCGACCGTTATCGTCACTATCGTACGCGGTGGCAAAGCGCAGGATATTTCTATTGTGCGACAGACCATCCAGGTGCCGGAGACGGATGACGGCATTGATAAGGACAGCGGTGTGTACCACATCGCGCTCTACGAATTCACCTCCAATTCTGCGAGTCTTTTTGATCAGGCGTTCAACCGATTTGTAGCATCCGGCTCAAAGAAACTTATTATTGACCTACGCAGCAATCCGGGCGGGTATCTGGATGCGGCAGTAGACATCGCAAGCCATTTTCTTCCGAAGGGTGCGACTATCGTGACTGAGGACTTCGGCGAAAAGGAACCGAACAATGTGCATACAAGCTTTGGATACAATGACGTACCCGCGGGGACGAAGATCGTCGTGCTCATTGACGGTGGTTCCGCTTCCGCATCCGAGATCTTCGCCGGCGCTTTGCAGGACGCGCACGCCGCGACACTGATCGGCACGAAATCGTTCGGGAAAGGCTCAGTACAGACGCTTGTGGATCTTGCCGGCGGTTCACTCAAGATCACGGTTGCACGCTGGATAACTCCCGCCGGCCATTGGATCATGGGTAACGGAGTCTCTCCGGACATCAGCGTGCCGTTCACCCAAGCGGATGCTACCGCCAAAAAAGATCCTCAAACCGCACGTGCCATCCAATTTTTGACGACCGGGAAATGAATCGGTGCAGCAAGCTGGTATACTTTTCTGAATGAATGCCACGAGCCGCACGAATGGTTTTCTTCTGCATGACATACTGATCATTGCCGTGAGTATCGTGTTCGCCGCATTCATGGTCAGGACAGGTATCGTTGTGGAGATTTTGGCGTCGACGGAAGGATTTGGGTTTGTCGGAAGCTTTATCGCAGGACTGTTCTTCACCTCGATTTTCACCACAGCGCCCGCGATAGCCGCATTCGGCGAGATTGCTCACGTGCAAGCGATATTGCCGGCGGCTCTCTTCGGAGCGGCAGGGGCAGTCGTGGGCGATCTGATCATCTTCCGGTTCATTCGGGACAGATTTTCCGGACACTTACTTGAACTGTTCGGGCATCGACACGTAGGTAAAAGAGTCCGAGCGCTCTTCAAACTGCGGCTGTTCCGCTGGGTATCGCTGTTTGTAGGAGGTCTGATCATCGCTTCGCCACTTCCTGACGAGCTCGGAATCGGCCTCTTTGGTTTTTCAAGGATACAGACGGCATGGTTCATCCCTCTTTCTTTTGTCTTCAATTTCGCAGGCATTGTGTTGATCGGCCTTATCGCGCAAGCAGTATGACGCTCGGGCGCACATCCTTCGGATCAAGAGAGCGTCCGTTCTGGTCATATTCCATACCGAAGATTGCCGCCGAACTGCACACCGATATCGAGCGTGGAATTTCAGAAGAAGAAGCAGGGAGGCGACTGAAGGAATATGGTCTCAATGTGATTGAGAGAATTCAGCAATCGTCAGGACTCTCTATTTTATACGGCCAATGTAAAAGTCCTCTTATCGTAATCCTGTTCTTCGCGGGCGGCGTGATGTCTTATATCGGCCATTATCGCGATGCGCTGTTTATTTTTGCCGCTGTCCTTGTCAACATTACTTTGGGTTTCTATCAAGAATACAAGGCGGAAAGAGCTCTTGCAGAACTGAAAACCTATCTTAAACAGCGTTCTCGGGCGGTCCGTAACGGTGTCGAGCGCGAGATTGATGCCGCACACATCGTGCCGGGGGACTGCCTGCGTCTCATGCAGGGCGATCGAGTCCCGGCGGACGCGCGACTCGTATTCATCAACGATTTTCAGGTCGATGAAGCGATTCTTACGGGCGAATCTCTGCCGGTGTCGAAGTCTGTCGAGCCGTCGGCTGGAACGGCGGCTCTTGGCGATCAGCGTTCGATGGTATTTGCCGGGACGTTGATCACTCAGGGCATCGGCACGGCGATAGTGTGCCGGACGGGGTTTTCTACGGAACTCGGGAAGATAGCGGCATTAGTCGCTGATTCTCATCGAGAAGAAACACCACTGCAAAAAAAGATAAAGGTGTTCAGCGTACAACTCGGAATGTTCCTGGGCATCTTGACGCTGGGCATCTTCGGCGCCGGCATTGCCCTCGGATACTCGTATGCGGAAATGTTCCTCACCTCGGTAGCGATTGCCGTCGCGGCGGTTCCGGAGGGCCTGCCGGTGGCCATGACGGTTATTCTGGCGATCGGCGTACAGCGCATGACCCGCCGTAAGGGGGTGGTGAGGAAACTGGTCGCCGCTGAAGCGCTCGGAAGTACAACGGTGATCCTGACCGACAAAACCGGGACGCTCACGCAAGCGAAGATGACCCTTAGCAAGATCTTACCGGCCGGCGAGAGGGGAGAAGAAAGCCTGCTCGAATTGGCGCTCCTGAATACGAACGTGCTGGTAGAAAACCCTCATGACCAGCCGCTCGAGTGGCGCATGAACGGTCGAGTGTTGGAAATGGCGCTCGTGCGCTCCGCAGCGCTCCGCGGCGTCACGGTTGATACTGCCGTTCGAGACAGAGCAGTGCTGAATTCCATGCCGTTCAATGCCGTCAATAAATTCTCTGTGTCGCTTGTGCGCAGTCGCGGGAAGCATGAGCTGCTATTTTTTGGCGCGCCTGATATCCTCGTCGCGCATTCGACACTTTCTCCCATACGACAAAAGGAGACACTGGGACAAATAGACGCCCTGGCTCGGTCGGGCGAGTTGGTGATGGGCATCGCGACGAAAGAGGTCGAGTCGGGAGAGGACTTCTCCTTTTCTACGGACCTGAAGCTCTCCCAGCTTTGTTTCGAAGGTCTGTTGACGCTCCATGACCCGGTCCGGCCTGGCGCCAGAGAAGCGATACTCCGGGTGGCACAAGCAGGGATACGGACGATGATCCTGACCGGCGATCATCGCGGTACGGCAGAGGCGATCGCCAGAGAAGTAGGCATGCATATCGATGCTGACAATGCACTCGACGCGCGAGAGCTTCGCACGCTGTCGGACGATGATTTGAAAAAGCGCCTGCCGACACTGCGCGTGGTGTCTCGGATATCACCGCTCGATAAGATGAGGATCGTGCAGGTGCTACAAAGCATGGGAGAAGTAGTCGCTATGACCGGCGACGGCGTGAACGATGCTCCGAGCATCAAGCAGGCCGATGTCGGCATCGCTATGGGGTCGGGTACCGAGGTGGCTCGCGATGTTGCTGACCTGGTGTTACTCGATGACAATTTCGAGACGATCGTCGCCGCAGTAGAAGAAGGCCGGCAGATCATGCACAATATCCGAAAGGTGGTAGTCTATCTTCTCTCGTCCGTCGCGGATGAACTGATTTTGATCGGGGGAGCGCTTGCTACCGGCTTGGTGCTCCCACTGAACGCACTTCAGATCCTATGGGTTAATTTCTTCTCAGACAGTTTCCCCGCAGTCGCGTTCGCTTTTGAAAAGAATATCGATGGATTGTCCCAGCATTCGCGCGATAGGAGTGCTGGTCTCTTCAATCCATTGATGAAATTTCTCGTGTTGTTCATTGGTCTCTCGACAAGCGCACTGCTGTTCATACTGTACTGGGGGCTTCTGCAAGCCGGCTTCGCAGAAGACATCGTCAGAACATTTGTCTTCGCTAGCTTCGGGACGTATACGCTCTTTCTCTCTTTCTCGCTCAGAAGTCTGGAGAAAAGCATTCTGTCTTACCCTCTCTTTTCGAACCCGTATCTGGTCATCGGCGTAGGCATGGGCGTTATTCTTATGGGCGCGGCGATATATGTTCCATTCCTTCAATCCCTATTTGACACCGTGGCGTTGCCGTCCATCTGGCTCCTCGGTGTTGCGGCGGTCGGTCTGTTCAATATCGTCGCTGTCGAGTTCGGGAAATGGATGTTCCATCGGAGACACGCGACAATAGGACAACGTTGATTAATGAGAGGAGATACAGTAAGCTGATGCGATATGAAAGTTATATTGATCAGAGACGTGAAGGACGTGGGGCGTGCTCATGAGGAAATAGAGGCTTCGGACGGCTACGCGCTGAATTTCCTTATCCCGAAGAAGCTCGCCATAGCCGCAACGACCGTCGCGAAGAAAGAGGCCGAAACGCGCCGCAAGCAGGTAACGGACCGTTCCGCACTCGACGCCACGCTCCTCGCGCAAAACATCGCGTCTCTCGCAGATGCGCGCATCGTCATACGCGTAAAGGCAAATGAGAAAGGGCATTTGTATGATGCGGTAGGGGAGCCGGAGATCATTTCGGCTGCGAAAGAACAAGGGCATATCGACTTGCCGGAAGGCGTCATCAAGCTCGAAAAGCCGTTCAAGGAGCTCGGCACATTTGATATCCCGGTCTCTGCGGGCGAAACGTTCGGAAAGTTTTCCATCATCATCGAGGCTGAATGATCTGAACAAAAAATCGCGACACTGAAAAGGTGTCGCGATTTTTTGTACGAAAGGGAAGTTAGACGACGTCGGCCACTTTCTTGGAAATGATTTTGCCGGTGAAGTTCGTCTTGCGGCGCGTGCGGTAAGAAACGGTACCGGTCGCAACGGAGAAAAGAGTGTGATCACGGCCCACGCGCACATTTTTACCGGCCTCTACTTTTGTGCCGCGCTGGCGGACGATGACCATGCCCGGGCGGGCGGCGGCACCGTCAGCAAGCTTCACGCCGAGGTATTTCGGGTTTGAAGTATTGAGGTTTTTCGCTGATCCGCCTGCTTTCGTTGATGCCATATCTAACTAGCTTATTAGGCTCTAGGCGCTAGGAAGTAGCAATAATTATGTTTGTGCTAAAGCCTAACGCCTGTATTTTGTTACTATTATTTAATGACTATAGCAGAAGTGCGGGGAAAATGCAAAGGATTCCTGACCGGAATACCCCCTGATATGCTCATTATAGGGATTCTCGTACTCGCTTCGTCAGCAAGTTTTGGATTGGGATATTTTGCCGGTCTGGATGCCCACCAGGTGTCTGTTGAGGGGTTTGAGGCATTGCCGGTTTCGGCAGACGCGACACCATCAAAATCAGGACAATTTGTTGCCTCAATGAACGGAACAAAATATTATCCGACGGGGTGTGCAGGAGCGGATCGCATATCTCCCACAAATAAAGTGTGGTTCGCTTCAGCTGAAGCAGCAGTTGCTGCAGGTTATGCCCCGGCAGCGAATTGTAAATAATATTTTCTGATATCATTGAGTTATGAATGAGGATCTGACGCGCGACACATCCCCTCACGTACCGCCCATCCATAAAACAACGGAACAGCTCGTGCAGGTGGTGCACGAAGGAGCGCGCACTATGCCGGAACCGGATGACCGCCCGTTGCTCGTGTGCAAGCCGAAAAAGATCGAGTCATGGCGCGTGTTCAAGATCATGTCGGAATTTATTGAAGGCTTCGACATCATTCGTCGCTATGGCCTTGCGGCATCCTTTTTTGGTAGCGCGCGAGCCACGCTTGGGGACGATTCGTACAAACACGCAGAAGAATTGGCTTCCCGGTTGTCTAAGAAGGGTTTTGCCGTCGTGACGGGCGGTAGCACCGGCATCATGCAGGCCGCAAATAAAGGGGCGTTTGAAGCCGGCGGTTCTTCAGTCGGACTCAATATCAATTTGCCGGACTTGCAAACCTACAATCCCTATTTGACCGAGAAGTTCGGCTTCGATCATTTTTTCGTGCGAAAAGTGATGCTGACATACGCATCCGAAGTATACGTGTATTTCCCGGGCGGTTTCGGTACGCTTGACGAATTTTTCGAGATCGTGACGTTGGTGCAAACAAAAAAAATCCGCAAGGTTCCTATTGTGCTTTATGGAAAGGACTACTGGGAACCGCTCCTTGGTTTCATCGAAAAAACGGTTTATATGAAGCATGCGGCCATTGACGAGTCGGATATGCAGCTTTACACGCTCGTTGATTCGGTTGATGAAGCGTACGACTACATTGTCGCAAATGTTTCCTGCTGATTCTTATGGGACTTGATTATAGCCAGAGACAACTTTTGAACACCTCCTTGTTTAAGACGAAAGGGAAGCGTGGTACGCTTTCCTCTATGAGTCGAAAACAGAATTTTATGGGCAAGCTCCAGATCTACGCATTTTGGACCGGTTTTATGAGTACGCTTATTAGTCTGTGCCAGGTCATCATCATCGCGCTAAAAAAATAATAATTGTCGGCGATGGAAGCAGGGAACGCATCGTAATAATACATTGATGTGTTTTTTGTTTCTTTAGCTGCAGGGAAGCGATGGGGGATGCTCTGTATAGAGTGCGCACAATATATCTTTTGCGCACTTGCGTAGGCGGCAAAGCCGCTCAGCAAGTGCGCAAAAGATCCCAGCGATTGTGCGAATGCCCGAGTATACGGGCGTTTGCACAATCGTATTTTGCGCATTGAACATCCCGCACAATCTCCTTTTGAGCACTTATATAACTTATGCTGACGGACGGATCCAAAAAGTAGCCCATTGCCACAATTGCTGAAGAATGGAGAAGATGTAATTAAAGTTCGCCTGACCGGTCGGGGAACTCACGATGGCTTGGATGGAGATGCCAAAAAATGACAATGCAAGAAGCAGTATCAGTACCCAGATGACGAGCTTGACGAGAGATACGATGGACATATATGGATACAGGCATTATACAACGGCAATAGACCGGTGCTAGTATCTCGTCATGACGAGAAAGGCTGCCGCATTGAAGCATTTGAAGCGCGTGGACCCGCATCTCTATGCCCGTACAGTACGACACCACACTTCCCTGCCATTGCAACTCTGCGCAAAACGAACGCGCGCACAATTATTTGAATCACTGGTGTCAACTATTATTTCGCAGCAGCTCGGACTCGCGGCGGCCGATGCTATTTTTGCACGCGTAAAGGTGGCTTGCGGCGGTACGCTTACGGTAAAAGCGGTCCTGAAAGTGCGGCCCGCGGCTCTAGGGGTCGCGGGATTATCGGGTGCGAAAATAAAAACCCTTAAAGAAATCGCTAAAGCAGTTGCACATAATTCGCTTGATCTGCTTTCGCTCAAGAAAATTCCCGAAGCGGAAGCCGCAGAACAGCTCATGCGGATATGGGGCATTGGCCCGTGGACGGTAGAAATGTTTATGATGTTCGCGCTCGGTCGCGGCGATGTGTTCTCCCCGGGCGACCTCGGTCTTGTCCGCGCAATGGAAGCCATCTACGATCTGCCAAAAAACGCTTCACGGTCTTCCCTTTTGTCCATTGCGCAAAAATGGTCCCCGCACCGCACGTACGCCAGCTTACTCCTTTGGCGCTCTAGAGATACGAAAGAGGATTGAGATATGCATTCGGTGGTGCAACCGGTATGTTTACGACTGATTTATTCCAACAAGTGAATTGTTTGAACGAAATTGCTTCAGCGATATAGACACCAAGATGAAGATGGGGGCCTGTTGCGTAGCCGGTACTGCCGGAGAATCCAATGACTTGTCCCGTAGAGACCGATGCTCCTTTCGGCACACTGATATCGGAAAGGTGCGCGTAGAGTGTCGCGAGACCGTTCTGATGTCTAATGAGTACCCACTTTCCATACTGACAATTCGGTACCGATCCATAGTTAATTGCGATCACCGTTCCCGAAAGTGCCGCTCGAACCGGGGTACCAATGGACGCGCGAAAATCTACACCATTGTGTGTTCCAGAAACGTACAGTCGTTGGGAAGACGAGGTCTTACCGAATTGTTGTGTGATGAACACGTTGCTCAGCGGCCATCGGAGCACCCCTTTACCAGCAGGAGGAATATGACTCGGGTCGAGAACATACTGAAGTTGCGACTCAAGCTCAAACAACGCCGCTTCGAAAGCGGCCTCATCGGCTTTTTTATTGGCCATCATTTTCTGGTAGATGCTTTCCTGATTCTTTGTGTCAGCTAGAAGTTTTTGTTGTGCCGTTTTCTGGAGATCAATAGATTTTTTCTGTAACGAGAGTTCATCCTGGAGCGAAACAATTTTTGTTTTTGCGACCATCACCTCATCGCGGCTACTTGCAAGTTCAGTGCGCACGGTGCGCAGGTCATTAATATCCTCTGCAAGCGCCCGATTAAAAAGTAGCGCCTGATCGACTTTCAGCCACGCCTCGCCGAATGTATTCGCGGAAATGAGGGTGGCAATAAGCGGCGTTCTTTCGTCTTCAGCGATGACGCGGAGCGCTTTAGCTATCGCATCTTGGTTTGTAGCGATCAGCGCCTCCTTGTCACCGATAGAATTAGTGAGTTCTTTGATCTTAAGGTTCGCTGAAGCGATCTTATTCTGCGTTGCCTTGATCTGTGCCGCGAGTTGTTGTTGCGAGATTGTGAGCGAACTGACGGTCGATTGAAGCGTATTTTTCTGTGTACTAATTGTATCAAGTTGTTGCTGGAACTTTGCAATATCCGCCTTAAGCGTCTCAAGTTGTTTATTATTAGCATCAATTTGCGCTTGCAGGTCCGCGGCCGATTGCGCATGGACGGCAGGCGCAGATGAAAAAAACCCGATGCCTATAAACAAAAAAACGAGTATCCACGCTCGGTTCATCCTTTAAGTATACCAAGAGCGGCCTGAAGTCGAGAAATGGAATCTTTCGTTCCAAGTATGCTTATGATAGTGAATGGGTCTGGCGACCGCTCTTCTCCAGAAAGGGCGTAGCGCAATGGCCATAACACGGCTCCACGGCCTCCCTTCCCTTTTGCCTCCTCGGCATCGGCAAGCGGCATAAGGGCCTCTTTTACCGCCTCGCTAGAAACGCCCTTCGGAAGGCTGTTTATGGCCTCAAACAGGCTTTCTAGAGCCATTTTGGTCATTCCCGGACGGTCTGCAGGCTCCTTCAAGACAAGCTGCTGTAGGTCAATTTTTGGGTCTGAAAAAAAGAAGGAAAGCTCGCGGGCAAGCATCTCGCGCACCTCTTCGAACGTCTGCGCGCGTTCTTTCAGAAGCGGCACGATTTTCGTGATTATTTCGGAATTGTGGGACTTACGAAGTCCCACATCAGATGTGGGACTTCGTAAGTCCCACACATGGGCGAGGAATTTTTCGTCAGGAAGGGCGCGCATCCAGTGCTGATTCACCGACAACAATTTCACTTCATCAAAGATGGCGCTTCCTTTCTGAACACGCGAGAGATCAAACGCTCCAACCAATTCTTCTCGCGTCATGTACTCGCGATTATCGCCGGGATTCCAGCCAAGGAACGCGAGATAGTTAAGAAGCGCCTCTGGCAAGATTCCCATATCGCGATAGTCAGCTAACGATTTTGCACCCGCACGCTTTGAAAGCTTCTTGTGAGTGCTATCCATGATGAGCGGCAGATGTGCATAGAGCGGCAGAGGGAGACCCAGCGCACGCTGAATAAGCATTTGGCGCGCAGTGTTCGAGATATGGTCGCCGCCACGAATGACATGCGTAACACCTTCATCAGCATCATCCACAACCACTGCGAAGTGAAATACTGGCTCATCGAGAGAACGAGCAATGATGAAGTCGCCGAGGTCGGTAACATCGGTCGTTATATCGCCGCGAATGATATCAGTGAACGTAACGGTCCCACCAGGGTTCCTAAAACGAATGACCTCTTCCCTATCACCCGGGGCTTGCGGCGTTTCTTTTGAGACATATGCCGTATCTTCAGCGATAAGTTTTTCAAGCAATTCTCGATGTCGTGGCCGATGCTCACTTTGTCGATATGATTCATCAGCCGGTAATCGGAGCCACTTGAGGATTTCGGGAATGTTCGCTACGTATTCAGGCTTGGAGCGCGCAACATCAGTGTCCTCTATCCGCACAATGAATTTCCCTCCTTCGTGCTTCGCGAAAAGATATGCGAATACGGCAGTGCGGTAATTGCCGGCGTGTAAGTATCCGGTTGGCGAAGGAGCGAAACGAGTAACGACGGTGCTCATGATTCGTGCGCGAGCGATATCTGCAATATTTCGTTCGCAAGAATGCGCGCGGCATCCGGATCGGTGAATCCTGCGGCAGATGTGCCCATGCGTTTTGCAAGCGCCTTATCATCGAGAATGCGTCGAACCTCCGACACGAGTACATGGGGCGTCAGATTTCCTTCTTCGAGTACGATGGCGGCTCCGGTGCGCGCGTAACTGTAGGCGTTCGTGCGCTGATCATGACTGATGGATTCCGGAATAGGAACGAGAATGGCCGGTTTTTTCCAGAGGCCTATTTCAGCGATACTGTTCGCGCCAGCGCGCGAGATGATGAGGTCTGCGACGCCGGCGGCCCGCTGGAGCGAAATTTCGGTGAGGTAATTGACCGGATGGTATCGGTCCGCGTTCTTGGATTTCGCAAGAATGACTTGCGAAATCGACTCGACGTCCTTGATATTCGCCTGACCGGTTTGATGTATGATATTGGCGCTTGAAACGAGGTCCGGAAGGGACGACAAAATAACCTCGTTTATTTTCACCGCGCCTTGAGAACCGCCGAGAATAAGGATCGTCGGGGTATCTTTTTCGAGTCCGAGATACTGCCGCGCACCTTCGGGCTCAATGCGCATGAGCGCCTTGCGTATTGGAATGCCGGTGCGGGCTATTTTGGCACGAACGTTCTCCGGGAAAAATGCCGCCGCGCTTTCAAAAGAGATGGCTATCTTCGTTGCGAATTTGGCGGCAAGCAGATTTGCGCGGCCCGGTTTTGCATCCGATTCGTGAATGATGATGGGGATGCGCAGGATGCGAGCCGCAAGCACGGTCGGCACGCTGCCGTACCCGCCTTTAGAGACCACGACGTCCGGATAAAGGCGGTAGAGCGTGACGAGTGCCGATATCGTTCCGAAAAAAGTGACAAATGAATCAGTGATATTCATCAGCGAAAAATAGCGACGCATCTTCCCTGCCGGTATGCGGATGTAGGCAATGCCGTTCTCAAAGAGCGCCTTTTCATCAAAGGAATTCGGCGCAAGATAATACAGCTTCGGCTCAATAAGATGCTTCTCGCGTACGAGATCGCCGAGCGCCTCGCTGATGGCAATGATGGGATAGAAGTGCCCGCCGGTGCCTCCTCCTGTGAACGCGATGGTCATATGAACTAGTGTAGCAGGCTCTAGGCACTGGGCGCTAGCGCATTCTCTAAAACCTAAAGCCTAGCGCCTATCCTGCTAGTTTTTACGATGAGCCGCGACATTGAGAATGAGGCCGCACATAATAAGGGCAGCCATGAGCGCCGTGCCGCCGTGAGAAACGAATGGCAGCGGCAAGCCGGTGAGCGGGATGATGCCGAGCATCGCGCACATATTGACGAACGCTTGGAAAATGATGATGAATGAAAATCCGAGCGCAATGAGACCGCCGAAAAGATCGCGCGAATCCCCCGCTATCACGATACCGCGTGCCGCGAGCGCGACAAAAAGCGCCAGTAGAAAAATGGCGCCGAGAAATCCGGTTTCTTCCGCAAACACGGCGAACACGGAATCACCGTCAGGTTCCGGCAGATAATTGAATTTCTCTACGCTTTGACCGAATCCCCTGCCGAGCAAACCGCCCGAACCGATGGCGATGAGCGATTGCTGTATTTGATAGCCGCTCGAAAGCGAATTGGCGGATGGATCGATGAATGTTTTTACGCGTTCAAGCACGTACGGCCGGATCATGGCGATAATGACAAGCCCGATGATCGCGGTCAGTGCGAGAATGCCGAAGTCGCGCCACGGCGCTCCCGCGGCAAAATACATGACTGCGCCGGTAACGATGATGAGGAGCGTCGTGGACGTATTCGGCTGAGCGAGCAAGAGCGCCGTGGGAATAGCGAGCATAATGATAAAGGGGAACAGCCCGCTTTTGTAACTGGAAAGTTGCCGCGCACGCGGAGTGAGCCACCAGGCAAGCGCAATGACAAAACCGATCTTCAGAAATTCAGACGGCTGGACCGTGGTGAATCCGAGGCTTATCCAGCGGGTAGCGCCATTTGCATGCAGTCCGATGCCGGGCACGAACACAAGCGCGGTAAATAGGATGGAGGCTCCGTAAATATACGGTGCGAAGCGCTTAATGTGCACAAGCGGAATGGCGCGTGCAATGAGAAGGGCTAGGAATCCGAGACCAAAACCGAGTCCGGCCTGGAGCATGATGTCTTTTGATACCGAACTGCTCTCGCGTGCGAGAAGTCCAAGCGCCGCGGAGGAAAAAATCGCAAGCCCCAAAAGCACAATGGCCAGGACGAGCATAAAGAACATGCGATCGCCGGAGACGAACTTTCTCATACCCGGTGAGGACAACATGGCATTACTCCATGTGTCAGCATCTCCATAATGTTTAAAACGTACGAATGGCAACGAACGCTTGTTGCCCTGCTCACGACTGGAGCAAAGACGACACGATGCCATGTTGTCCTACCGGGCATGGTTACTTGAGAAGCGCGACGGTCATGCCGACGATAGCGCACACGATGGAAATGATCCAATAGCGCATCGTCACTTTATAGGACGGCCAGCCGATAGCCTCAAAGTGGTGGTGCAGGGGCGCTATGCGAAATACTTTTTTTCCGCCGCGCAGTTTTTTGGAAGTCACTTGAATGATATTTGAAAGGACGGTGATGACGAGCGGGAACGCAATGATGGGCAGTGCGCTGAGGCCATAGCCGTTCCCCGGCGTGTCGGTCAAAAACGCGATGACCGCGAGCGTCATAGTGAGACCCATAGTTCCGGTCTCGGTCATCCAGAATCGCGCGGGAGGGATGTTGAACCAAAGGAAGGCGAGAATTGCGCCCGTGAGCGTGGCGGAAAAGGCCGCCAAGTTAATTTGATTCTGAAAATACGCAATGCCGGCGTATGCCATGAAGGCAGTACTGAAAACCCCGCCGGCGAGTCCATCAATACCGTCGATGACGCCGCCGGCATACAATCCGAGCGTGATGATGACAAAAAGAGGGATGATAAGCGCACCGAGCGTGAATGTGCCGTCGCCGGGGATGCCGATGGCATCAACGCCGAGTTTTGCATAGAACCACCAACCGATGAACGCTGAAACAACGGTGACAAAAAGTAATCGGGTGCGTAGTCGCACGCCGCGTTCACCCGAGGGGTGAATGTCCAGAATATCGTTCACGAGGCCCATGAGTGCTCCCGCAAGCAGAGAAAAAAGCGGTATCCACGTTTGGCTGCGGCTGAGGAAATCGAGTTTTTCAGTGAGCGGGATGGGAATGAGACGGGCAAGAAGCCAGACACCGAGCGTGACGATTGTGACGCTCGTCCATATGAGAATACCGCCCATCCTCGGTGTGGAGGTCTCGGTACCGGTGTGCACGCTTGTGCGAAGCTTCTCAAATTCGACCGCCGGCGTACCGTCGAGCGCCGTCTTGCTCGCCACTTTTTTCCACACTCGATATTTGTACAAATAATGCGTGAGGAGCGGCGCTAACAGAATTCCCACGGCGAACGATGCCGTCGCGGGAATGAATACCTTGATGATGTTCGAAGTGATCATGATTGCTCAAAGGGACGCCACGCCGGCGAAGTGCGCGAGTGTCGCCGCTACGAGCGCCATGCCGTCGGTAAAGCGGGCCTTTTGGGACGAACCGAGCACGACGACCGCAACGGGATGCCCCATGCCCGCATCAAAGACAAGTGCGAGATTACCGCCGGCGAGATCGGTATAGCCGGTTTTTGAAAGCAACAATCGCGAGATGACGCCGACCATCGGATCCGTATTCAAAACCTTGAATACCGTCCCGCCTTCCGAAACCGCTTGTGCGGAACTTTCCGTTGTTGAAAGCGCAATGTCGGGAGCTTGTGCAACAAGCGCACCGGCGAGTACGGCGAGATCGCGCGCCGAACCATATCCGCCGGAGATCACGGTGTTCACGTCCAAGCCGCTGCCGTTCACCGCATACGTTTGGGAAAGGCCAAGCGAAGCGGCGGCTCCGGCGAGCATGTCGCCTTGCGAGAGATTTTGGCGGCTCGCCACGGCTTCGGCGATTGCGGTGGCACCATCATTCAGCGATGCGGTCAGTGTGAGCCGTGCGAGGTCGTTCAGTGCAAATGTTTGTCCGGCATTGAAGACGTGCGGGCCGTCGAGACGGGTAGCATCAGCGGGAATGGTGATCGGCGTCGTTGGCGAAAGTTCGGAAAGCGCCGCGTACACGGTCAGAAGCTTTGTGAGAGACGCGAGCGGAAGCTGCGCGTCGGCATTTTTCGCATACAGGATTTGCTTGGTCGTTACGTCGTACACAACCGCCGCTTTCGCATCTACCGATACCTTCGCGAACGCATCCGGAATGACTGGTGCCGCTGCGACTGGCGCAGGTCCGGCCTCTTTCGGACCGAGCGGCGTGAAGAGAAAAAGGGCAAGGAATCCTGAGGCCAAAAGGAGAGCAACGCCGGCCTCGCGCATAGAGCGCGTGTGTTCGGCAAGTTTTTGAAGGTCGGATGAGTCCATGAATTATGCAGCTTCTGCCGCGGATTCTTCTTTGATGATATTTCCCGCCGCGGCACTGAGCTCCCTTGCTCGCGGGAGCTCCGATGCATTTTTTATGCCCAGATGCGCGAACGCTTCGGTAGTGAGGCTGTAGCGGATACGGCGTTTGTCGCGTTCATCCTCCTTCCCCTCAATAAGTCCGCGCATGAGAAGAGTCCGCAACGACGTTGAAGAATTGACGCCGCGCACCCAATCTATCTCTCCGCGCGTCGTGCCCCCGAAGGGGGCCCCGTTGGGGCCGGTACCGTACGCGATGACCGCAAGCGTTTCCAAACTTGCTTTCCCGAGGTCGCGTGCGAGCTCGCTCTCGCGGAGTTTCTTCACGATGATAGACGCCTCGGGAGCCGTGCGAAGCTCTACTTCAGTATCAGTCTCCACGACTACGACGCCGCTATTTTGGAGCGAGTCCGTGAGCGCTTTTAGGACCAAAGCGATTTCCGATTCTTTAATTTCTAATAGCTTCGCCAACTGCTTTTTTTCAAGCGGTTCTCCGGAAGCAAAGAGGAGGGCGTGGGCTGCGGCGGGAGGCGTGAGCATTGGTCTCAGTATAGTCGTGCCGCACCTCTACGGCAACGCCCGGTGAGGACTACTTGGCATTGCTTCTGGGGATAGTTTGTTTTGGCAAGGGATCTTGTTTATGGCTTCTTACCAATGGAAACGTGATTGAATGTTGTACGAAGCAAAAACCTGATGCCAAGTTGTCCTACCGGGCAACGGCTTCTTCTGGGGATGTAATTAGAGTGTTACCTGAAAGCACGGTTGCGGCGACGATATGCACGCCAGCCGGAAATGTTGGTAAATAAATACAGGACGAAAACGGCGGTCGCCAAGACCAGAAGGTCATCGGGATGAGGAGGATAGAAAAGAATCAGTTCTGAGGTTATCGTAAATGCGACGACGGGTAACAGAATATCAAGAAGGCTGTTTTGGACCGTTTCCCTGATATACACGAATTTCTCATATATCTCCCACGCCATCGCACACACGAGCGTAATCGTGAGTGCGGTCAAGAGTGATATGCCGACGAGCGACGGCAGGAGCGCCGTTAGAATCCCGAAAAGAAAATGAGGGATGGACCAAAGATCGAACGCCCTTCCCTTCTGCCACCAATCGCGCTTCGGCCTTTTTTCAGTCGCATAATCCATATTATCCATAGCGCGGAACGACAGTGGAGGCGGTGTGGCTGATGCGAATGTCGCCGTAGGTATCGCGTTGTTCGGCAGCAACTGCGCCTTGCTTCACCAGTTCTAGAAGAGCCAGGAAAGAGACAATAACCTCGATCTTTTCTTTTTGGCCGCCGGCAAAATCTTTGAAGGAAAGCGTCATCGCGCTTTGTACGCGCTTCGCGAGTCGATCCATCATTTCTTCAATGGTCACGAGCGGCTTCACGCGCGCTTCTGGAAGTTCTTCCACCTCCTCGCGCGCGGCAAGCACGCGCGCGAGCGCATCGGCGAGTGCTTTTACCGAGAGATCTTTAGACGGCGCAAAGACGACTTCAGGCATCCTCTGACCTTCTTCCGCCATTACCGTCCGTCCGTATATGCGCGAGAGTTCGCGCGCCGCTTCGCGCACTTTTTCGTACGCCGCGAGCCGGCGCTTCAAATCTTCCACGTCCGCATTCTCGTCCTCGGTCAGCGCGAGATCGGGGATGAGCGATTTGGATTTGATGAGAAGAAGCGTTGCGGCTATCTGTATGAAATTCGCGGTTTCTTCGACCGGAAATGCTTCCTGCGCACGCACGTGCTGGATGTAATCCTCGGTGATATTCGCGAGCGTGAGGTCGTTGACCAGGAGTTTGCGCGCTTCAATGAGGTCGAGCAGAACCTCGAACGGTCCTTCGTATGCGTCGGTCTTAATGGAGAACGGCATACCCCGTATGATTATTCGCCTCAACTGCGGTTGCTAGTAATCTGTACAATCTCATATTATCGCTTTGTTGTTGAGTAATCATACGGGGCATGTTCTATAAAGTGTATCAGGAGTCGCACCGGCGTTCCCGCGGCGCCTTTTGCAAGTTCGTCATTCGGCGCGGAAGTCATGCGAGGAGCAATATCCAGATGCGCCCACGGGCAATCAAGTTCCTTTGCGAATTGCCAGAGGAACATCCCGCCGTCGATCGCACCGCCGTATCGGCTCGTGGAACCGCCGGGGACATTCTTGATATCGGCGAATTCTCCTTTAACACGGTCTTCGTATTCGTCCCAGAGCGGCAATCGCCACACATAATCACCCGATGCTTCGCCGGCGCGCGAGATCTGTTCTGCAAGGGCGTCATCGCGCGTGAGGAGCGCACTCGCATGAAGTCCGAGTGCCGACATCGCTGCTCCGGTCAAGGTCGCCGCATCGATCACCACCGCAGGTTTGAATCGTTTTGCATACGTGAGCGCGTCCGCGAGGATGAGCCTGCCTTCCGCATCAGTGTCGAGTATTTCAATTGTTTTCCCCGAAAGCGACTTCAACACATCGCCCGGGCGGACGGCATTGTTACCCGGCATATTCTCCGCCGCCGGAATAAGGCCGATAACGTGTCGTTTCAGTTTCAGTCGTGCAGCGAGTGCTACCGCATGAATGACTGCGGCAGCGCCCGACATATCCATATGCATCTCATACATTCCGCTTGAAGGCTTCAAATTGAGCCCTCCACTATCGAACGTGATGCCCTTTCCCGCAAGCACAATGGGAGCACCTTTCCCTCCTTTGTACTCTAAAATGGTGAACGTCGGCGCTTCGGTGGAGCCTTTCGCAACGCCGAGCAGGGCTCCCATACCGAGTTTTTTCATTTCTCTCGTGCCGAGGGTGGTTACTTTGACCGGCAGGCCTTTCATCGCGCTCTTCGCGGATTTTGCGAGTAAAGCCGGGGTCATGTCGCCGCCGGGAGTGTTTGCGAGCGTGCGGCAGGCGTTCACCGCTTTTCCGATCTCCTGCCCCTTTCGCAATGCTTTTTCAAGCGCTGCAGATGAACGTCCGTATAAAAGTATTTCTTCCACTGCGTGCCAGCCTTCTTTTGGTTTCGTTTTGAATATATTGAATTCGAAATTCGCCATCTCGAAATTTTCGGCCGCAAGTTGTATGAGTTCTTCTGGCGGTACGCCCTTGAGTTTCTTGAACAGTTGCACCGTATCATCGAATTGAATTGCGATTTTTTTGAGCTTGTTCTTTTTTGCCGACTGCACCAGGGAACGACAAAGCACTATGAACCTGCGCATGTTCATTTCTGCATATTTCCCCGCGCCAAGCTCAAGCGTTTCTATCCCCTGCTCTTTCACGAGACGCTTCGTGCCTTTTGACTCTTCCGTTATCCGTATGCGCACGTACCCTTTCGGGACGCTCGCTCCGGTTCCTTTTTTAAGGAGTATGTTCATTGGTTATTTTTTGTCGATCTTGAGTCCGAGTTCTTTGAGCTGTTTATCGGTCAATGGTTTCGGTGCGTTCATTACTGCCGTCTGGCCGCCGCGGGTCATCGGGAATGCCTGCACTTCGCGCAGCATCGTTTCGCCGGTGAGATTCATAATGTTGCGTTCCACGCCGAGCGCAATGCCACCGTGCGGCGGTGTGCCCAATTTGAATGCGCGGAGCATGTGTCCGATGCGCTCCTGCAAATCTTCGTTACTAAAGCCCATCACTTTGTAGACCGCCTCAAGTATCTCCGGCTTATGCGCGCGGATTGAGCCGCCGCCGGATTCAAAGCCGTTGCAGACGAGGTCGTATTGCGTCGTAAGAATGTCGGGAATATGTTCGCCTTTTAGAAGCCAGTCGAGATGTTCGGGGATGGGCATCGAGAACGGATTGTGGGTGAAGGTCCATCCGCCCTCATCCGTTTTTTCAAAGAACGGGAAATTCACGACCCATGCGTACGCGAGTACGCCCTTGAGCTTATCGTCGTCGGTGCGCATATCAAATTTGTCGGCGCCATACTTTTCCATCGCGTCTTTGTACGAAATGCGCGGGAACGGCTTTTGTTTGATGGTATGGCCCATCGCTTCTACAACGGTGGTCACCATATCTTCCACTGCCGCCATCACGTCTTCCATCGTCACGAATGACATCTCGATATCGACTTGGGTGTGTTCGAAACCGCGATCGGCACGCAAGTCTTCGTCGCGCACCGCACGTGCTATTTGAAAATAGCGCTCAAATCCGGCGGTCATGAGAAGCTGTTTGTACTGTTGGGGTGACTGCGGAAGCGCATAGAACTTTCCCGGATTAAGCCGCGAAGGTACCACGAAATCACGCGAGCCCTCAGGAGTAGATTCAGTGAGAAGCGGCGTCTCTATCTCGGTAAAATCGTGGGCGAAAAGATATTCGCGACAGCGACGAATGAATTCGCTCCTAATCTTCATATTCTTCTGCATCCGTTTAGAACGCAGATCCAAATAGCGGTATTCGGCACGGACGCTCTCATCAATGCCACTGGTGTCATTTGAAATATCAAAAGGCATTGCGTCCGAAGGATTCAAAATTTCAATGCCCTTCACTTCAAGTTCAATGTCGCCGTTTAGACGATCAGCTTGAGCATTTTTTTCCGGACGCTTATTGATGATGCCTTCCACACGAACCACGTATTCGTTGCGGATATCTTTTGCGGCTTCCATCGCGGGGCTTCCGGGAAGAACGACGCCCTGCACGATTCCGGAACGGTCGCGGAAATCAAAAAAGACCATTTTCCCCTGGTCACGGCGCACGTCCACCCAGCCCGAAATCGAGACCGTTTCGCCCACGTGTTTCCCCAGCTCCCCGATAAGTGTGCGCTCCATATTAATGTATAAAATAGCACATTTATCCAATAAAGTGAGCAAACAAAAACCGCCCGGCGGAAAGAATTTCTTCCGGCGGGCGGCTTGATCAGCTTACGGCTGCGGATCGTTATGGCACACACAACCGAAGTTTTCATGAACGCCACTCGGTCGTGGTTTTTGCCAGACGTATTTGCCACCGCACTCGCATGAGCAAGGCAGAATTTTCCAGCCCTTGCGCAAGGCTTCCACCCAGAGTGGAGGGAGGCCACTTTCCGGAACATGGCGGAGCTCGTCGATGGTTTTCAGGACGATATCGTTGTCCTTGTCTGCCACCAAAAACGCTGTGATGATGGAATCATCCATTCTCCGTTTTGCGTTTTCGCCGATTGCTGCGATGACGCCACGCCTCCACACATTGTCGGCACGGTACTCAACTGCGGTTTGCACGTCAAATCCGTTCGACGTTTCGACCATCCTCATTTCTCTTTGGTCGAGTCTGGAGTTGAAATTGGCGAATACGGCTGCGAATATTCCTTGTTTCGAAAACATGAATCTCTCCTTGATTTCAGTTGGAAAAGCCTATAAATAGGCGAACTTTCACCTCTCTCCAGCATACACCATATATATAAGAAAGTCAAGCTCTCGTAATGGTTCAATAACTTGGGAACACCCAGCCCATTTAACAGCCTGTTTCCAAGCTATTAATTAGAATACGGTCCTTATAAATAATACAATCTCCAGACGGGCGCCAATAAAAAAACTCGCCGCGGGGTTAGCGCGGCGAGGCTCATGAATGAGCAGTGAAAGGACGTCTTGTTACGTCAGTCTTTGGTCTCGGCAGACGCGCTGGCCGCAGGTGCTGCGGCATCAGGCGCGCTTGCCACGGCCGGTACATTGGCCGGCAAACTTGCCATCAACTGATTGAGGTCAAAACCGTACTTCTTCGCAAGCCCTTCGACCAACGGCATCATGCCGGAGGCCTTGAGCTTGTTGACGAGACCGTAGATCGTCTCAACGGGAAGATTCACGAACTGGCCGAGGACGTTTTTGCCGCCCGCTGTGCCAGCACTTGAGCCACCCATGTCGATGATCCGCAGTTCCTTGACGTTCGCGAGACCGTCACCGATCGCTTCCGCTGCCGGCGTCAACGCTTTTTCAGCGGCAACACCAAGCGCTTCGATAATCGGCGGCAAGGCATTCAGAATCATCAGGAATCGTCCGCCTTCGTCGAGCGCCTTGAACGCTTCAGCTTTCTTGAGCGCGCCTTCGGCTTCGGCCAGCAAGTACTGACGCAGACCTTCGGCGATAGCGAGCTTCTCGGCCTTGGTACCAGCTGCAGCCGCAAGCAAGTCAGCTTCCTTACCGGCGGCTTTCGCCAGCAGGGTTGCTTTCTCACCGGCAGCATTGGCTTCCATTTCGGCTTGAACCGCCGATGCGATGGCCTTGCGACCGGCCGCATCGCCCGTATCCTTGGCCTGTTGAGCCAGACCTTGTTTTTCTTTCAGGATACGTTCCGCTTCACCGTCACGTTCTGCCGCTTTTGCTTTCGCATCGGCTGCGATGACGAGCGCTTCTCTGTTCTTCTCGGCAGTGACGATCGTTGTCGCGTTCAGTTGCGCTTCGTTTCGCTTACGTTCTTCTTCCTGGAGCGCAATTCCAGCCGTGACCTTTGCCTTTTCGGCATCGACGGTGGCTGTATTGAGCTCTTTGGTACGATTTGCTGCTGCGATTTCTGCCGCGATGGGGATCTGGGCCTGTCTGGCTTTGATCTGCGCTTCGTTGTCGGCGATTGCCATATCGCGGTCGCGGTTGGCGTCCGAGATATTTTTCGTGGCTTGCGCCTGAGCTGTTTCGCCAATTTGTCGCGCTTCTGCCGACTGCTTGTCGGAATCACGTTTCGCATTGGCCTCGCCGATGGTTGCATCGCGAACGATGTCGGCCGTTTGTTTCTTGCCGAGCGAGTTGATGTAGTTCCTGGTATCGGTGATGGACTTGATCTTGAATGTGTCGACGCCGATACCCATCTTGTTGAGGTCGATGCCGGCTTCGCCCATCACGGACGATTGGAACTTTTCGCGATCCCGCAGAAGCTCTTCAATGGCCAGCGTGCCGATAACACCGCGGAGGTTGCCCTCGAGCGTCATATAGCACGTCGCCTTGATTTGCTCGGGGGTCTTGCCGAGGAAACGTTCGATCGCGAGCGGCAACAGATTATCGGTCGACATCACCTTGATATTGGCAATGCCATCCACGCTAACCAATGCGCCGTTCTTATCCGGTACATCATTCACCGAAACTTCGGTAGGGATGACCGTGAGCGACATTTCCTCCATTTCCTCGACGATCGGGACGAGGAGGAATCCCCCGCCCGAGACGTAGCGGAAGCCGCGCTCGATCGTCTGTTCGGCACCACTGGCATCGCGCACCTTCACCTTGTGGGTACGGCCGGTGATGACGGCAACGGAGTTTGGCGGTACCTTCTTGTAGTACCTCGAAACAATCGCTACCAACACGAAGAAGGCAGCGATGAGGGCGAGTATGACCCCGCCCGTACCAAGTAGCATTGACAATTCCATTTCTTTTCTCCCGTGGTTGAGGCCTAAGCGGCCAGGTTGACTGTTGCGGTGTTGCCCGATACTGCGGTAATACGTACTTCCGACCCTTGTGCGATCGCAACGCCTACCGTTTTCGCGGTCAGGCTAGTTGCTGCGCCCAAGGTATTCTGTAGCGCTATTTCGCCGTATCCGTTTGACGGGATGCCGACGGTAACAACTGCAGTTTTGCCGACGAGATCGGTACTGCTCGTGATGGAGTTTCCTTCCTGTTTCCGGATCATCCGGAAGAAGTAAACACCGACGAAGAACATGACGACCGCGCCAGCGACGCCAGCGAGGTTCGTTTCGAGTTCTCCAACGCCAACATTTCTCGCGATGATGCTGAAGGCACTGAAGCCGACAGCGAGTAGCGCAAGATTGCGGAGGTTGAATAGCTCAGAGGTTGTGACGCCGTGATGGGTACTCCCATCTACGTCTCCACCACCCATGTCGTGACCGCTGGTATCCATATCGTGATGACCCCCTAACAGGGCGCTCGCGATGAGAAATACCATGGACCCGAAGAGGATCCACCCTAACGTGCTAGTAGCTAACATATACACTTCTCCTTATCTTGGTTATAGGTATTTCAATTTACTTCTCCGCTCAGGCCTCGCGGCGAGGTTTGCCATAAATATGGCTCTGGCGCCCATCTAAACATACACCCTATATATTGTCAATATGTATCAAACGACCAAATGATGTTCTCATTTTAGGCCGTAAAATCGTCCTTTTTAGGCGACGCCGATAGCGCGGCGCACCTCTTCCATCTTCGACTCGCTGATCGCGCGGGCTTCGAGCTTCCCTTTCGCGAGTACATCGTCCACGATGCCGGAGTCTTGTTTGAGTTCTTCATACTTCGCTCGCATCGGCGCAAAATAGCGTTCAAGATCATCGATAAGAGTCTCCTTCAGCATTTTGTAGTTGCCGCGATGCTCTTCATATAGAAGTCCGAGCTCGCCGGCATCTTTTACGAGTGTGTGAATGGCAAACACATTTTCTGGACGTTCGCCGGAAGAGTCGGTGACGATACTCATAACGGCTTTTGAGAGTTCGTCGTGCGATGCAAAAAGAGGAATCACGTTCCGGTAGCTCTTGCTCATCTTTTGACCATCGGTACCGGGCACAACCGCAACGTTCGGCATGATGTACGGCTCCGGAAGTTTGAATACGTCCTCTTTAAAAACGCGATTGAATTTCTCGGCTGTGTCGCGCGCGTACTCAATGTGTTGTTTTTGGTCGGCACCGACCGGTACGATGGCGGCATCGTAAAGAAGTATGTCGGCCGCCATCAGCATCGGGTAATTGAATGTCCCGACGTTTATCTCAGCATCTTTCGCGACGGCGTCCTTGTATGCGTGCGCGCGCATGAGGTACGGCATCGTAGTGATGGTGTCAAAAATCCAACAGAGCTCCGTGTGGGCCGGAACATCCGACTGTTTGAAAAAAGTGACGTCTTTCGGATCGAGCCCGATAGCGATGTACGCCATCACTATCTCGCGCGTACGTCGGTGCATCTCTTCGGCGTCTTGGATGGAATTGAGTGCGTGGTAGTCGGCGACGAAAATAAAGGGACGATACTTCCCCGCCTTCGTGAGGTCAACGAATTGGCGCATCGCGCCGAAATAATTGCCGATGTGCAGGTCGCCGGTCGGTTTGATGCCGGAAACGAGAACGGGTCGTGAGTCGCTCATGTGCCTACGATACCATAAAAAATAAACGCCTCGCATCCGCCAAAATGGCCGAATGCGAGGCATCACGAAGGCGCGATATCAGGGTAATTCGTCGCGGAGCTTCATCCAGATACGTCCCCGGTGATTTTCTCCAGTCCAGAATTCGCCGCGTCCCCAGAACGAATCCTTATTTGAATCTTCCACGAGCAACATACTCCGGCTCGCAACGAGTTCGCTGCGAACATACTCGTGTTGCGCGAGCTTCGCGCGCAACACTTCTTCCATCACCGCGAGCTTTACCGATTCGTCCCAATCCTTGCGGACGTACGGTTTGAATCGATCAGATCTCGCCAACTTCTTCGCCTCATGAGGCGAAGGCGCACAGCGAATGATGTCCGCGATCGGCTGCGGACTGCCCGTTTCCAGAATGAAGCCGCTGCTGTCGATATACTTCCCTGCCTGGTACGCATGCTCGGCGGTCGGACAAAAGAGTCCGCGCCAATAGACCGTGAACGCGGAGAAGTTATCGAAACAGTACCACCGCTTTGAGTAGAACAGCGCTGGATTCTGTGAGAAAACGGAATACACAGCTTTCAGTTGGTCGTGAAGCAGGCCGTTCACCAAAGGTCTAGTTTCTGAGGTTCGTCCTCCGTTCTCAGCGATCTTCTTGCGACGGAGACATTCTACAAGGACGAAAAAGGCTGCCTTGTCGCCCAGTACTTCCTTGGCGTACCAGAACCCGGCCACGCCATCTTCCTCGATCTTTTCGATCGCACGTTGGATTTCGATCATTCTTCCTCCCTCGTCTAAAACGTTAAAGAATTTCCGACTCATGATGAGTCGGTCCGAGGTCAAATCTAGTTGATTAGCCGAGATGAGTCAAACCGGCCGCATATTTTTCGCATATTTTTTTTATGAGCCCCGGACCTTCGAAGATCATGCCGGAAACAAGCTGGACGAGGTCGGCACCCGCGGCGAATTTTGCCATCGCGTCGTCGGGGGTGAAAATGCCACCGGTGCCGATGATAGTGAATCGCGTACTGTATTTTTCGCGTGTTTTCTTGATGAGTTCATTGGAAAGCTTGAAAGTCGGATGTCCAGACAGACCGCCGCGAAATTCCTTTGGCGCATCTTCCGGATGTTTCAGGTGGCTGTAGTCTTTATTTAAGTTCCCGATGATAACGCCTTGTATGCCGTTTTTGTCGGCGATATCGAGCAGTTGCTCAAATTGCTCCCATGGAATATTGATGGGCATCTTAAGGTACACAGGCTTCTCGCACGGTATCTCCCGCAAGCGCGGCAGAAGGCGCGCAAGAAGCGCCGGCTCGATGAAGGTCTCGCCGGTAAAAGAATTCGGGCAGGAAATATTGATGGTGTAGTAGTCGCCGGTGCCAGTCGCATTCAATTTTCTAAACGTCTCGACGTAGTCATGTATTCCCGCTTCCACATCAGTAGCGGCAGCTTGTTCGTTGGTGCGCGCGATCGAAATACCGATAACGAAGCCGGGAACGCGCGGCGTATGCTTCAACCGTGTAATGAGCGCATCCACACCACGATTGCGGAGACCTTTGAAAACTATGATGCTCTTGTTGCGAATGAGCCGCGTCATCCGCGGGCGCGGATTGCCCTCGCAGGGATGGGCGGTCGTTGAGCCTATTTCTTCGCCGCCGAAGGAGAGCGACGGCAATATCTGCGTGAGCCGTCCGTCCGAGTCGAAGCCGGCAGAAAGTAGCACGGGGGTATGATATATCATACCATCTACTGTTTTGCTGATGTCCGGACCGTGATAGCCGTACATGAGCGCGAAAAGTTTCCGGGTCAATGCAAAGCGCCCAAAGAATTCGCCGGTGGTAACGAACACGTCATGCATCAAGTCCGGATGAAATTTGAAAAGGATCGGCTTTAGGGCATGACGATACAGGAAATCCATAGAAGCACGATAGCACGCGGAAAATGAGTCTAACGGCTTTTCCGAGCTTTCTTCACGATCTTCTTCACTGTCTTTTTACTTCGGGCGAGTACGCGCTTCCCTACCACTTTTGCATGCGATGCACCCTTGCGTGCGGTTTTCTGCGCTTCCTGCGCAACCAGCTTCCAGTTTGATTTCAGCTCCGTCGCCGCACGTTTGATATCCACCTTATTGACCGAGCGAAGCCCGCGATAGGTGCCGACAACGCTATCGATGACTTTCTCGACTTTCTTCGGATCGACTTTGTCGAGCCGTTTCGCTTCCTGCACCACTTTCTTCTTCAGGTCATTCGCCCACTTCGCAGCGATCTTGCGATGTTTCTTTGCCGACTTACTGGCATAAAAATAATAGCCCGCAGCCGCGGCGGCGCCGGCGGCAGCCAATCCTACTCCAATTTCTGCCGCGATTTTCCCTTTGTTCGTCTTTTTTGCTTTTGCCATAAATAGGTATCAATAAGTGATTAAGATTTTTTCGTCGCTCGTTTCCCAAGCTTTCCTAGGAAGCCGAACAGCGATTTCAGACGGCTTTTGCCGTGCCGGATGTCGCTCCGCATCTCCGCAATATCTTGCCGGACAATGTCGCTCTCGAGCGCGACTTGCTCTGAAATATGCTCGATATTTTTCAGCACTCGCTGTAACCGCCACAGGACGTATGCCGTAAAGAATGCGAGCACAACGACCGCAACGGTCGCCACAAAAAAGAAAATATCCATCTTCAGGAATTCGTCCATAAGATTAGTATACTACTTTAGGATGCAACGAGCTTTTTATACTTCGTTAGAAATTCTGAGGAGTCAGAAGCCGATGTTTTTATGACAACGCCTTTCCATGCGGCAAATACTTGGTCGCAATTTAACCCTAATTTATTTTGGCACGTTTTGTCCACATCCCCGGTGCTGTTCAGGTTCGCTATGAAGCTATAAAGACCGCCGCTGACTTTTCCGTCTAAATAATACGCCAAGAGCCCAACAAGATCGTAAAATCTTTCGGTGGATGCGTTGTCCCCTTTCTCCAGCAATTGCTTCAGCGCCACAAAAGTATTCGGCAGAGGATTGTCATTGATCCGTGCCAGATTGGATGACAAACCTCCCGGTCCGGGCGCAACTTCGGTCTGGGCATACACTGCTTGGCCTTCATTGAGCCATGATATATCGGTATACATTCGTAGATTCGGATAACTTGCCCAATAGTAACGATGGGCAAGCTCGTGAGCAAAGGACACGTTCCCCGGTCGCAACATATACACATATTCGGTATTGTCTCCCAAACTCTTCGTACAGCCCGGGCAAAATGCACCGGCGCCGGAATTGGGGTCCTTGTATGCCTCGGCGCCCCACGGAGGTGCGGCGGTAAAGACGTTCACATATTCATTTACGTCGTACGTGATGAGAACGTCTGTCCGAGGCGTTGTGGGGAACAATCGGGCGAGTGCGGGATAATCTTTCTCGCTGACCGTTACTAATTCTTTCGCTTTTTCCTCATCAGCTTTGTGACAATAGATAGTAAAGTGAGGCGATTCAACTGCAGTATCAAGGCCGAGCAAAGAAGCGGATGTTACTAGATAGCTTGCGCTGTCTTGCGAAACAGGCGCAGCCATCGAAGGCGCGGTTTCTTTGGCACTATTTTTTGACTGCTGAATAGGTACGGATGTTGTTGACGGTGATGTCGTCCCTGTTTGAGCAGGCTTCTTCTTTGTTTGTTCTGATGTGTCGCTACCCGTAAAATTAAAACCGGGCAAAAATTCTATTCCCAAAAAGATCAAAAGTATCGCGAGTATCGAGATAATGATTTTTCTGTTCATGTTCTTAGGACAATGATTTTAGAATTATTTCAAAATTGCGTAATACACACCCTTCCCATGTTGTCCGTAATACATAAACCATTCATTGTTTATTTTCATCAACGTCGGGTCGCTTGGTGGACTGAGCGGGAACAGGTTATTGGGATCCGAAGCGTTGGTGTAGTCAAATACGGCGTCCTCTGAGAATACCCCATTGGTAAAGACCGTATGATATATGCCTCGGTATGACCAAAAATAGAGGCGTATTGAACCATCGTCCCATGCGACGAATTCTGCACCGTCTAGTAACCCATTAAAAACGGAGTTGCGACTGTCTAGAGCGATTCCTTTTTTCTCAAAATTCAATCCGTCTTTCGAAACCGCCCAGAGGAGAAGATGTGTATCGTTGTTCGGCACCTTCGCAGGATATTTTTCGTTTATTGCGCCCCAATACACCATGACATATTCGTTGCCGATCTTCATCACGGTTGGAGCCCCCACATTAGTGAGAGAGAGTCCTGCGTTATTTGCTCGATCAACTCGTATCCCCGGCTCACGTGTCCACAAAAGTCCATCGCTAGAAATTGCACTTTTTATCGCATTATCATTTTGGAAATACATCCTATATCGTCCATCGGTTAATTTTATAACCGAAGGAAATATTGCCCATGTCATTCTCGTCCCATTTTCTTGCGTCCAATTCATTCCATCGCTGGAAACAGCAGAATATACCTGCCCTTCAAATCCGGCGATTTCGGGCTCCGCGCCATAATACATTCTATATCTGCCATCGCCGAGATTCACGGCGTCAGCGTCCGCAAATGTGCCGCGTATCGCCGCTCCCCCGCTTTGCCACGAGGACTGGGTAATTTCCACAGGAGGTTTATTAACGACAATAATAATGCCTCCAATTAAAATTGTTGCCGTTGCTATTGTTACGATAAGGATTTTCCTGCTCATTGATTCACGGGTGTAGTTTGTGTTTGCTGTACTTGTTGTGCTTGCTGTGTCTGCCCACCGCCACCGCCATTTTCATTGACTGAGCCGGAATTCGTCGGATTCAATTGGTTAAGCTCCTGTCCTGATCTTAATTCATTTCCCGACCTTAATTCATTGGGTGTAAATTCGCCTGGATCGGCATTAGGAGCTCCCTCCATCGGGGCCTGCTCTAATCTTTGTGCTTTTTCAACCTGCTGTATCTGCTCCACTTTCTGTGTATATTCTTGCGCCTTATCAGCTCCCTCTACGGCCTCAATAACTGCCGCGACATTTTTGGAAGAATTTTCTTGAGCGCTCAAGATCGCATCTTTCGCCGAGTCGGGTGCTGCGACATACACGGCTGATAAGGTGTCCTGTTGACGAAGGCTCGCTTCTTTTATTTTTTCAACAACTTGTTCTTTATCTTCGGCCTCGTTTGCTAACCTCCCCAATTCTTGGAAATGCGCTTCATAACGGCTAGCCATAGAAGACGATAGACCGGTCGATTCAGTAGACGATGCCATCTCGTTTACTCGCCTGTCGGTTAATTGCAGAAGGTAGTCGGTCTTTGCTTCTTTAGAGAACGTGAAGAACAATTTGACCGATTCAAGTGTTGACTGGAGAAAGTAAAGCCTTGAATCCGGCTGGAAGAAACCTGATGAAGCGTAGGCGGGCGATGATGCACCCAAAAGAATGATGATGAGCAAAAGAGCCAGTGTGGTTTTTTTCATATGACCCTAATTATACAACGAGCACATATGTCCAGTCCCTTGTTTGGTGCGCCGGGAAGGACCGCGAGTACGTTTATCGAAACTATGGTGCACCGGGAAGGATTCGAACCTTCGTAGGGCTATGCCCGACAGATTTACAGTCTGTTGCGATTGACCACTCCGCCACCGATGCTTACTTTGTCAAGTCTTGCTGATACTCATCAATCCATACGAGTATCTGCCTCAACAACTTTGTATCACAATACACTATATGAACAAGTCCGTGAACCATGCGCGGGCCACGAGGTCCTGGACTCACGGCTTTCTTTATATAAGGTTTTATGAACTGCTTCTCAGGTATGGAAAGTAAGCGGCTCCAATAGCGAGTAAGCTCGCTAACATTCTGGCCTTCATAGCAATACAAATGTCCGCGTATTCTGCTTGCATCCACTCGGCAGATTTTGGATAAAAAACGTTTAAAGATTAAGGCCATCTGTGGATCCGAATTTGCAAAATCTACGGTTCCTTTCCCGATTTTGTAGCCCTCTGCCCAGTACAACATGATTGCAGCTGTTTTGAGTAGTTCCTCATCTTGGTTGAGTTTAGTCTTTACATTATACGAAAGCGGCTTACTCGCAAAAAGGATTCGGTTTGATTCTTGGATAGTTCTGCGAGGGATATCTTGATGGCGCAGGGCGTAATATGTAGCGTCTAACGAAATCTTAAAATGTTCAGCGACCTGGCGTGCGCTCAAACCAGATGCATATAATTTCCCCGCTTCATGTTGTTGAGATACGGACAAAGCCGCAGATCGCGCCATCACTAATATCTTCGCGCTCAAGCGCTATAAGTCAATAGGACTTATACACAAAAATGTTTACTTTAGTGCAAGAATGAGAACACCCTGTCTGCCCTTGCGCACGAGCGCATAGTTATGCGAAAGATCACCCGGGTAGACTTTCAAATCCGGATCCGTGATGGTCTGGCCCGAAAGCGCGATGCCCTTCCCTTCGATGAGGCGCCGTGCGTCGCTCTTAGAAGTTGCCATGCCACCGGCCACGAGCGCCTCGGCAAGCGGCGAACCGTCCGCAACGTCTTTCCGCGAGAGGATAACCGACGGCGCTTCGGCAAGCGCCACCGCGAGCGCATCGCGTGAAAGTTCATGGAACGGCGTGTCGCCGAAAAGAGCATCGCTCGCGGCCGCCGCTTGCGCGGTCGCGGCCGGTCCGTGCACTATCTCGGTCACGAGCCGTGCAAGCGTTTCCTGCGCCTGGCGTTCCGCGGGATTCCGGCGATGCAGTTCCATAAGCGCGTCTATTTCGTTGACCGGAAGGAAGGTGTAGACCTTTAAATATTTCTCGATGCCTGCGTCGGGAAGATTTATCCAAAATTGATAGAACTGGAACGGCGACGTCTTCTTCGGGTCGAGCCAGACCGCATTGCCCTCGCTCTTGCCGAATTTCTTTCCGGTAGCATCGGTGACGAGCGGCATGCCGAGCGCATACACTTGCTTACCCATCCTTTTTTTGATGAGATCCACACCCGAAAGGATGTTCGTCCATTGGTCGGAGCCGCCGACTTGCAGGTCCACACCGTATTTCTCATTGAGCGTCATAAAATCATACCCTTGCAAAAGTGCGTACGTGAATTCGGTGTACGAAATGCTTTCGTCCGGCGTGTCGAGGCGCTTTTTTATGATGTCGCGCTTGATGAGGTCGTTCACCGTGAAGTGCTTGCCGATGTCGCGCAAAAACGGCACCAGCTTCACGCTCATGAGCCAGTCCGCGTTATCTACCATTCTGAAGGATGTGTTGCCGAGGATTTTCTTCAACTGCGTTTTTATCGCGCGCGTGTTTGATGCCACGGTCTTCTCATCGAGCATCACGCGTTCGCCCTTCTCTTTCGGGTCGCCTATCATGCCGGTCCCGCCGCCCACGAGGAACACGAGCGAACTACCCGCATCCCCAAATCGCTTCATGAGGAGCACGACCGCAAGATTCCCCACTTGAATGGAGTCGGAGGTTGGGTCAATGCCGAGGTATACGGTCCTTTGCGAGGAAAGGATCTTGTCTACCGGAGCGGAAAAATGCTCGATTAGCCCGCGCGCCTTTAGTTCGTCAGAAAAAGTCATGCGAAAACTATATCACATGCAGCAAGGAGACACCTCGCGACGAGGAGTCACCTTGCGAGGAAGAAGAGTCCGATGGCAGGCGCGACGAACCACCACCAGAAATAGCTCTTCGCAGCGAAGAGGAGGTCCACCGCGGGGGTGAAGCGATACACCTCAGTAACGCCGAAGGTGTGATACGCGAGCGCAAGGAGGAAAGCCGCCGCGAAGAAAGAGAGTGCGACGACACCTATAAGGCTAATATACAAAAAGTCAGAGACGATCACGCGCCGCAAAATGATATAGAGGACGAGCGAGAATGCGGCGTAAAGACCGACATGTGCCCATAGCGAGGTCGTAGCCGGCGCCGAAGGTAGGGATGAGGTGTACGGAAAAACGACGTAGAGCGCATAAGCGGCGTAGAACGCGAGTTGGAGCGCGACCAGCTGACCGTAGTTGTAATACCACGAGAAGAGAAAGAGTGCGCCGAAAAGGATGAGGATAATAAGAAAGTCGCTCGCACCGTTCCACACCGTGAACGCATACTGCGTCGCGAGAGTGTTCACCTGCGCAAGTCCTTGAGTAGCGTCCATGCCGAATAGTATATACCACCCATCCACCCATAAAAATAAAAACTGGGTAACCGAAGCTACCCAGCCGGACCGTTGCACTACCCTAGAAGTAGGCGAACTCTCGAGGAGTGTCCACGTGCCCAATGAATGACAGTCTGGACCGCGGCCGTCCAAGGAATAGCACTCCGTATCCTCCTTGAAAACCGAAATGGTAGTCACCGTTCGGGAGCTTGGCAGGCGCGCTGTATTCTTCGATGCGAAATGCACCGCCACCAGCGTAGTCCCAGAGTTGGGCGGAACGATCTCGACAGGTGGCAATCCAGTTGCACCGAAAGACAAGAGTGTTGCCACCGACGAAGCCACGGTACACGGCATACACCGGTCCTCGATAGATAACGCCATCGATGTGGAATTCCGCATCCACCATATAACACTGAAGAAGTAGTTCGGTACTCCACCGCATCGTTTCCTCTTCGCCGAGCGAGACAAATTTTCTTCCCAGCGACTTAAGGAATTCACCTATACGAACACACCTTCGTTTCGCGACACGTATGGCGAGGACTACCAGTAAACCTCCATACACAAACAGCAATCGACGTATAAGCACGATATACCTCCATTTGAGAAGAGCCTCTAAAGTTCTATTGTACCATTAAAATTTTAGAGCCCTTCGTTCTTCAAGTCTTCAACAGCCTTCTTCGCTTTGCTCGAGAGCTTGTGCGGAAGTGCGGCCTCGAGGCGGATGATGAGGTCGCCGCGGCCGCCTTCGGCCGGAATGCCCTTCCCTGCCACGCGCAGAAGTTCCTCGGCGCGCTTCATCGGCGGGATTTTTACTTCAAGCGTTTTGCCTTCCAAACTTTCTATTGAAACAGTGGTGCCGAGCAGTGCATCGGTCAATTTTACCGGCAGGGTCATGATCAAATTCGCTCCGTCGCGACGAAAGATCGCATGCGGCTTCACGTGTATCTTCACGTACAGATCGCCCGCGATGCCAGCTTTGATTGCCTCGCCCTTTTGCGGCATGCGAATCATTTCACCGTTATCCACGCCGGCGGGGATATTTATTTTCAGTTCTTCCTCCTTGCGGCGAACGCCGTGACCTTTGCACTCCGTGCATTTTTCCTTCGGCACCTTGCCGGTGCCTTCACAAATGGTGCAGGCGCGCACCGAGCTGAACTGGCCGAGTATGGAATTGCGCGTCTCGTGAATTTTGCCGCTTCCGTTACAGGTTGTGCAGGATTCCAATTCAGTGCCCGGCTTCGCTCCCGTGCCGTGGCAAAGCGAGCAGGTGGAGACCTTTCCGATGAGTACGCTTCGGCTTGTGCCGAGAGCCGCCTCTTTAAAGGAGACTTCCAAATCGATGGAAATATCGCGGCCGCGCGGTGTGCGCTGTTGCCCGCGACCGCCGAAGATGTCGCCGAAAATATCACCAAAATCAAAATCAACGCCACCCTGCCCCCCGAAGGGGCCCCCTTGGGGGAAGCCTTGTTGGAATTGAGAGAAGTCGAATCCCCCGAAGGGGCCCCCTTGGGGCGCCGAACCAGGTTGCCCGCCCGCAAATGCTTGCCCGTAGGTATCATATTCACGGCGCTTACGGTCATCGGAGAGCACCGAGTACGCCTCGGTTATCTCCTTGAATTTCGCCTCATCAGTGCCGCCCTTGTCGGGGTGATATTTGTGCGCGAGCTTACGGAACGCCTTCTTGATGTCGTCCTTGCTCGCCTTCTTATCGACGCCCAGCACGCTGTAATAATCCTTTGTTGTTGCCATTTGTGTTGATTATACCCTGTAGTGAATTTTCGCAAAAGGCCTGCGTCCCGCGCCTCCGGCGCATTGCGAAAATCTACTACGGGGTTATACACCTCTTGTATTTTGTATGCAAAAAGAAATAGCACCTGAGGCCGATGTCTCAATTTTTGTCCTATAGGACAAAAATTGAGACAGTGGGTTATACGATGAATAATGTTCGTTAAGTCACACGACCGTTGGACTTAACGAACATGCACGAGACAAAACAAAACGGCGCAGGAGATGCTACATCCCTGCGCCGCGATTGATGTCTTTCTTCACAGACTGGCGATATATCCCATTATCGCCGTCGAAACGGTAATCCTTGATGAAGGTGATGCCACCCCTCCAGCTTCTTTCGACTGAATCACCTCTGAAAACAGGAAGGCGAAACATAGGAACAAGCCGGCGAGCAGGAAAACCAAAAGACTGCCAGCTCCGATTATCCCTTGAAGGCGATCAACACTCCCATGAAGCACCAAGAATTCGCCGCCTACGACGAGACCGACTAGGAAGATTGGCCAAAGAATGCCTCTTCCTCTTTTTAGCGCAATGGCCAAGAGAGTGAATCCTCCCAAGGCCAACAAAATTGGTAGAGCGTGCAGATATGACATGGTATCTCCTTTCGTGTAAGGGGGTTCAACTTCCTGGATGAATCTTACACATAACTATGTATAAAGTCAAGCCCCCGCATTGCGGGGGCTTGTTTGCTTACTATCTGAATAATTATTACGGCTTCTCTTTGAACTCGGCGTCGGTGGCGGGAGGAGTCTCGGGACCCTGGCCGCCGCCGTCTGACGGCGGCGGATTACCGCCTCCTGCTCCTGCTTGCTGCTCACTATTTTTCATCATCGCCTCGCCGATCTTCATAAGTGCGGATGAAAGCGCTTCGGTTGCACTCTTGATAGTGCCAGCGTCTTCGCTATTGCGCGCGACTTTCAACGCTTCTATCTTGTCTTGCACGTCCTTCACCACTTCCGCGCCGGCTTTTTCGCCGTTATCTTTGACCGCTTTCTCCGCCGCATACACTGCTTGGTCAGCGATATTGCGCGCTTCCACGAGTTCTTTGCGCTTCTCATCGTCCGCCGTGTGTGCTTCGGCGTCGGCTTTCATTTTGTCGATGTCCGCTTGCGAAAGTCCGGTGGAGCCGGAGATCTTTATGGACTGCTCCTTGCCGGTGGTCTTTTCTTTGGCGGTGACCGTGAGGATGCCGGATGCATCAATGTCGAACTTCACTTCCACTTGCGGCATACCGCGGGGAGCCGGTGGAATGCCGTCGAGCATAAATTTGCCGAGCGATTTGTTGTCGGCGCTCATCGCGCGCTCGCCCTGGGTCACGTGAATTTCTACCGATGGCTGATTATCGGCAGCAGTGGAGAAAGTTTGCGAACGGCTCGTAGGAATTGCCGTATTGCGCTCCACGAGTTTAGTCGCGACGCCGCCCATCGTCTCGATGGAGAGCGAGAGCGGAATCACGTCCACAAGCAGAATGTCCTTCACGTCGCCCTGCAGAATGCCCGCCTGGATAGCCGCGCCAATGGCAACGACTTCATCCGGATTCACGGTCATATTCGGCTTCTTGCCGAAGAATTTCTCCACGGCCGCTTGTATCGCCGGCATGCGTGTCTGACCGCCCACAAGGATGACTTCGTTGATGTCGGGAATCTTGAAGGGCGATGCTTCCATCGCGCGCTTGGTGATATCCATCGCGCGTTGGATGAATTCTCCCGCGATGTCTTCAAGCTTGGCGCGGGTCATCTTGATGAGCAGGTGGCGCGGGCCGGAAGCGTCCGACGTGAGGAATGGGATGTTTATTTCCGTCTCCATCGCGCTGGAGAGTTCTATCTTCGCTTTCTCGGCGGCTTCGTCCAGCCGCTGTCGCGCAAGTGCGTCTTTGAGCACATCGATCCCGCTCTCCTTTCGGAATTCTTCCGCGAGCCAATTGATGATTGTCTGGTCAATATCCTTGCCGCCCAAGTGTGCGTCGCCGTCGGTGCTCTTCACTTCGATGACGTCCCCGCCCACTTCAAGCACGGAGATATCAAACGTGCCGCCGCCGAAGTCGAAGACCGCTATTTTCTCATCTTTCTTTTTATTAAATCCATACGCGAGCGCGGCCGCCGTCGGTTCGTTGATGATGCGCTTGACCGTGAGACCGGCAATTTCACCTGCAGCTTTTGTCGCGCTGCGCTGGTCGTCGTTGAAGTATGCCGGCACGGTGATGACCGCTTCGGTTATCTTCTCGCCGAGTTTTGCTTCCGCATCGGCTTTGAGTTTGCCGAGTATCATCGCGGAAATTTCCTCCGGACGGTACCACTTCTCCGTCATTTTCACTTCGATGCCGCCGTTCTCCGCCTTGCGCATTTCAAATGGCACGGACGCCTTGTCTTTCTGCACCGCCGGCTCGTCATATGAGTGGCCTATGAATCGTTTGATCTGGAAAATGGTGTTCAAGGGATTGGTCACCGACTGGCGCTTCGCAAGCGTACCCACAATTCGTTCGCCGCTCTTGCCGACCGCCACGATGGACGGCGTTGTGCGCGAACCCTCGGCGTTTTCCAGCACACGCGGCTCGCCGCCTTCCACGATTGCCATCGCGGAATAGGTAGTGCCCAAATCAATGCCAAGTATTTTAGACATAAGGATGATAGGAAGTTAGGCGCTAGGCTTTAGTTGATACTAATAAAAATAAACTCTGTATGCAATGCTAGCGCCTAGAGCCTAATGCCTAATTGCTAGCGAAATGCCCAACACGCACTTTCGCCGGTCGAATAATGATGTCGCCCACTCTCCAACCTTTCTCTAGTATGGCGGTAATTATACCATCTTCGTCCGCCGTTTCAACCTTGTCCTGGCCCAATGCCTCATGATACGCGGGGTCAAATTTCTCGCCGACCTTCCCCGTCTCCTCCAGTCCAAGTGCGGCGAATGCTCCCTCTAGCTGCTTCGCAATGGCCATGAATCCCTCGGGCAATTCCCCGTGCTCCTTGGAGCGCTCGAGAGCGTCGAAGGCCGGCAGAAGCGTCTCTACGGCCTTCACCTTACCTCTAAACTCCGATGCCTTGACGTCGGTTTCAAAGCGCTTCAGGGCGTTCACGTAGTCCGCTTTGGCTCTCTGCCAGCCGTCCATGTATTCCTGTTTGTCCTTCCGGCACGCGGAAAGTTCTTCGCGCATCTTTGCGATTTTCTCTTCGGGCCGTACTTCTCCCGTCTCGTCACCCGTTTCGGGCTCGATGATTATATTTTCAGGTTCGATATCATCTCCATGCCATTCCTTCATCTCTCCACTATGCCCCGTATGACAACTTTTATCAACCGTGCTAGCAAAAATTATTTCGTTATCAATATAAAAGTTGTCATATGGGGTATGCCCGAAATTCGATGCATAGTCAAAAAAGTCCCTACCTTGTTTGTTGGTTTCCCATACTACCGCGTCTAGCGTATGATGCTCCCGGATGTTTAACCTGAGGAGAGTTGCCATGGACGTGAAAATGGTTATCACGGCAAAACCGGAGGATGTAAAAGCGGATGCGAAATATTCCGCCTTGAACAAATTAGGGTTCGTACGTGCGGAATCGGCGGCGTACCAATGGTACCTGCTGGTATCCGAGGCGTGCGCTCAAACGAAGATACCTATCGACGATATGGTGCGGGACTATCTCGCGGCGATGTTGTATCGCTTCATGGGTCGATCGATGCTGTTTGAACAATTGGCAGCTTTTGACTTTTACGGCCGTCTTGTCGGAGCGGCTAATGTCGAACCGGGTCTTGTTCCGGATGTCGCCGACATAAGTCTGCAATACGTGGCGTTCTTTCCGGAAGCAAGTCACTATCGTCATCAGATGCGCGGGGCGCACCAGATTGCGGACATCGGCATAAGCTTGTATCGGGAACTTGCCAAATCAGCAGAAGGCAAGAATGACTGGTTCAGCCAAGCATACGCACTGATGGCAACGTCGTTCATACGTGCGGTTATGGTGCTTCGTTCGGCGGTACCGAGGTTTGCACTTCGCCGGAAACTCGCCATAGAGAGATTCCGAAACGAGGCCATGCGCTTCCCAAGTATTACTGAAGTCAAGAAGCTGGGCCCGGCACTCAAGCAATTCGACTTGATGTATTTTCAAACCGAAGGTTCTCTCAAGGTTCCAAAGAATAACTAAAAAGGAACCCTCATCATTTAATAGGCGCCTGTCCTGAGGCGCCTATTTTTATAGTTGATTAGTGCTCTTTCCCGAGCGAGTGGTAGTAGGCGGTGTCGGACATTCCTTTCTTCCGTTCCCCGTTTTCTTCATCCTCATCAACTTTCTTTACCCTATGGACTGCATTGACGTATTCTCGAATGATCTCGGCAGTGATGTCGCGGTCATGCATTTCTATTAAAATCTTGCGTTGGAGCGGGGAAACATTTTCTGCCTGATTCGCGAGGCGCGTCATGGTGTCCATGATCTTATTATGGATGACGGCCTGCTTCGGGCTCGACATGACAGCTCTATGACGAACGGTGGGTTCGGGAGCGTATGACTCACGAACAGCTCTCTGGCGAGCCTCTATGTACAGCCGGCATGTCTCTACAAAGTTTTCGCGAGCGGTGTCGGTGCCGAAGAGCGCCAAAATTTGCTCAAACTTTTCCTTCCCGCTCAATTGCTCTCCCTTATCTTCAGGACTTTCCGGTGCGTTGTTTTTTATTCCTTCCATAGGTATGCGGTTGATTATACAGCATGGAGAATGGAGCAAAACAACCGCCGCCCTTCGGGCGGCGTTTAGGCAAAAATATCGGCAAAGGGCGGGTTCTTGTCGAGTTCAACAAGAAGTTCGAGAAGGTACATGTGAATATTCAGCGGCTCAGTTCGGAGGCGCCAGTAGATCATCCAAATGACTCGCTCGTCCATTTTCCGGACATTCCAAAACATTTCCGGATTGATACTCGCCAACATCTGCCGGATGATGGGTACAGCTCTATTTTCAAGCGCTTGAGGCACCAGTTCTATCCAAATCCATTTCTTCCTGGTGAGCCGTATTCCCGACCGTACTGTTTTTTCTATCATGGCTTCGAGATATTCCGCCTCGAGCGCCACGATGTCGTCTCTGAATATTTTTCCTGATACATACGCCATGGGTCACCTCACTATATCCAGCCTTCGGAGGAATCCAGCACGTCCGGTGTTACGAACGTAGGAATCACCTCGGCAGGACGAACAAACATCGTCTTGTGGCCTTGAGGAAGACGAGCTCCAATGTGGACCGGAGGTATCTTCTCCCATTTCTTCGTAATTGGATTGGGTGATGCGTCTCCCTCTTCGAGCTCATCCTTGTCTTCGAGGAGACCTCCGTACATCATTTCTTCCGGATTTTTCGGATGCTGGTGCCACGCATTGTCTTTCATTTCCGTGCTCCCAAAAATTGAAGACCTACCCGCACGGACTATATGCCTGTCCCTACGTCAGGTCAAACATCATTATATAAAAACGGCACGGGATCTTGTGAGCATCCTGTGCCGTCTTCGTGGACTCCGGTCCGTTAATCCCATGTTTCGAAACCCGACTCGCACAGATCTGCGACCTGTTGCGGCGTCATGGTGCTGTTTGGGACTTCGTCACCGTCGATCCATTTCATGAGCTTTTCCCACACTTGCTTAAGCAATTTCATCGCTACCTCCGCAGAGATGGTTGGAAAGCTGGTTTGACCTGTGTACAGGCTAGCATAGCGAACATGATTTGTCAAGTGTCCTGGGAGGCCTGTGGATAATCATTCCCACCCCTTGTTGAAGTCTAATTTCAACAGAGATGGGTTGAGGAATATCGCCAGAGCATGAAGTGAGGTTTTTGTTTGGAAATTGGGACAAAAAGAAAACCGCCTCAGCAAGCACGGTTTTCCCGTTACTGCTGAGGCGGCCGTTCACGTGTCGCTTGATCCCGAGTCCGATGAACTTGAAGAATCTGAAGCGGCCGATTCTGACGCGGGTTCGCTTGATTCGAACGTCGTAACGACTTCCGCAACAGGCTCCGGTTCTGCCGCGCGCTCCTCGGGTTTATCCCATGAGTCGCTAGCTCCGCCACCGCCCATTTCGCCGCCGCCACCTTTGAAAGCTTCTTCGGGCTGCGCAACCGCGATGGTATTCCCGCGGTCTAAAGCCGCAACCATGAGCGCCACGCCCGCGATGATATCGCCGTCGTCATTTGCCGGAGCGGAGTGGGTTACGGCCCGTTCTTCGGTCCTTCTTACCGACGTTGCCTTGGTAACGGCTTTGGGAACTTTCCCTATGCCGTCGCAGGAGGGACAGTCTTTCGTCCCGAACCATCTGGTTCTCCTTACTCTGCCGGACCCGTTGCATTTAGTGCAGGTGACATACTGATGCATGATCTCTCCTTCATTCTGGAAAAGGGCGTCTCTTTAAGGTAGAGAAGAAACCTCTGTGCGTACGATACTACGAAACAGTATGTAAGTCAAGCCCCTCTACTCGACTGAGGATCCCTGTCGCCGGGGGAATGACGCGAGTTTTTTGTGTTGAGCCTAAAAATGAAAACCGCCCTCCAACGGTTTTCGTTGAGGGCGGAACTCACGTTTCCCAAGCTAAGATCTCACATAACCATTTCCATCCTTCCTCACGGAATTCTTGCATTGGGTGTTTCGAGAAATGCTCGTTGAATCGCTCTCGGAATCTTGGGTCTTGAAGACTCACACGCAAGAGTTTGCGAAGAGCTTCTTGTGTCATTTCGTCTGTTGCTTTTGCGCAAACAAAATTTACTGCAAACGAAGGTGTGTTGTAGGCAATCCGCATATGGAACATCATCAGTGCCTCGGTGATGAAGATCAGATTGCCTTCGTCCAATTCGGTTTGCCGCCGCGCAAGAAGCTCCTCGAAGCCAGCTACTATTTCATCATCGTTCGAGCCGGGATTGGTTAAGACCCCATGCCTCCCGAGCAGATTGCGGAGCGTAATTCTGAATTGAGCGAAAGAATTCCTGAAGAATGCGTCAGGATTTACCATAATTTTTTCTCCCTTGATTGATTGAATGAACGCGACAAGCCTGAGTCGCCAGTCTTGCCTCCATATATAGCACAAGAATATATTATTGTCAACTGTTTCTGCATCAGACGTGGAGAGGGCTAAAAACAAAAAAGACGGAAAGGAAGACCCTTTCCGTCTCGTCGCACGTCGCTTTCAGGGGAGCATTTGGCGCCAGTGCCCAACCCGTATGTTCTCAAAAACCCATACCGGATCATCGGGGACGCCGCTGACGATGGTGAACTCGCCTTCAGTGAAGAAAAAGCATCCTCTGCGTTTCGGGAAGCCGCGGTCTATCCACCATGTGGCCGCCACCGGATTATTCTGCCAGAGGACCTGTAATGCTTTGTCCTGCGGCACGATGACGCCTATTTTCTTGATCTCCATTTCCCTGCGAGTCACGACGTCCCTCACTACGCCGGACGGATACCCGACATACGGATAACACGGAAGCGCTGCTTTCATCACAAACGCTCCGCGGGCCTCAAGTGGAGCGTCCCAAGCTGGTGTCTTGAGTATCTGGATGCGGCCAGATGCCGCTTCTCTCGTTGCCATACTAACTACCTCCTTTTCTATTGGTTGCGGGACTTTCTAGAGCCGAATATATCACAGTTCGAGAATCGACTGTTTTTTAGCAAGGTTGAACCTCAAAAAGCAAAAGCCGTTCGCAGAACGGACTTCTGCGAACGGCTTTAGAACGGCGATGTATCCTCTATGACCTCAACCAGCAAGTAATACTGCTGGGGCACAGAATTGCCACGAACTGGTTGATGCACCATCTTCTTGCCGGCGATGGTCACGGTATCTTTGCCATCCCAACACTGCAACACCTCGTACACGAACGCGTCTGAAACGTAGCCAGTCGTCTCGAACAAGTCTCCCGTCTCCGGGTGGTGCAGGCGCAAACGGCAGTGTATATCATTGATCCTTCCCTTCGGAAGCTTGATGCTCAATCCGGCAATGCGGATGCCGTCGAAAATCACGTTTCCGTCGCAGTCGATCTTGAACGTTTTGTATACCTTGGCGACGAGGCCGGGAGGTCCAAACAGTACCATTTCCCTAGACTTCATCTCCTGCGGCTTCAGTTCTTCTGCACGTCGCACGACCTCAGTGGCCGGGGTCTGATCGAAATACTGATTTATGGCATGACGAAGCTTTTTTGGACTAATAGAACTGTTCATGACGAACTCCTTCTGTCTGCAAGCATTGGTGGGAACTACTTGTGTGTCTGACTGGAATCATATGCTCTTAAGTCATTCAGTCAAATACTCCTGCTCTAGACCCCTGTCGCCGGGGACATGACGCGAGGTTTTTGTTTGGAAATTATTTTGAGAAAGGTCGAACCTTGCGCAGCGTAGGCAATCTGCTGTTCGTTAATTGATACGACCGTTAGAGTTAACGAACATACTACCTTCACTGAGACGGAAGGTCGCCGGGGCATGACGCGAGGTTTTTGTTTGGGAATTATTTAATGTATTCTTACGCAATGCGTATAAGCATTGTTGGGTTACCCGCGAGCGGGAAATCTACTCTCGCGCGAGCGATTAGTGAAAAATTATCTATACCACACATCCACCTCGACCGATTCTGGTTCGAGGCGGGCGGAAATCAGATGAAGGATGGTGCCCCCATTGAAGAGCGCGACCGAGTGCGAACCTTCGTTAGGCAAAAGACGGCAACTGCGATTGCTGCAGACTCGTGGGTCTCCGACGGTTTATACACGCGTTCTGTGCAACCAGAAATCGCAAAAAGGGCCGACGTCATTATTTTTCTCGACATTCCGCTTTGGCGCAGATTGTTTAATCACGCTCAGCGCATATTCAATCCGTCGGAGAGACATCCGGAGCTTAATATCCGACACGAGATTGCCTTCTTCCTCGAGATTATTCGTCGCCAATTTAGAACCAAACCGAAACTGATGCTATTTATTAATGAGCACAAAGATAAAGTAATTGTCTTGAAGTCGAGTGCCGACATTAGGTGCTATTTGAACAATCTGGAATAACTCCCCATCAGGATCCCTGTCGCCCGGGGCATGACGCGAGGTTTTTGTTTGGAAATTAATGGTGGGTGTCCCCGTTTCTTGCTCTTAAAAACGAGAAAACCCGCTTGCGCGGGCTTCTCGTTTCATATCCCATTCCGAATAAAGAAATCCGGAATTAGAAGACTTGATTCGACTTTCGAGGCTTCTAAATCTCGAAAAGAACCTCAGGGCGGGATACGAACTCTGACGCGAGGTCAGGCCTGTGTAGGGCCTATATATAGTACCACCGGCAAGATGCGTAAATCAAGCCCTGTGTATAACTAGCGGTGACGGCGGGATTCGAACCCGCGGGCCCTACACAGACCGCTCTCTCCTAAGAAGAGTGCAATAGACCGCTCTGCCACGTCACCAAAAAGAGCCCTACTCGCAGGAAATCGTGTTTAGACGATTACCCACGACTAGAGCTCTTCGCTTTTCGTTATTGAATAATCAACTACTCACCATTCCCTTGCCTCCTCTTGCGAGGTATTTTTAGTATACCAGATTTTTTCTTTGTCAATTGTTTTTGTAAGAATGTATGTGGACAACTGAGAAAAATGAAAGCGAACCGGCTCTCGATTACGAGAGCCGGTTTTGAGAACTTATCGTTTGGACCACTGAGGAGCCTTTCTCGCTTTTTTGAGGCCTGGCTTCTTGCGCTCTTTGGCGCGAGGGTCGCGCTTCATGAAGCCTGCCGTCTTGAGGACCGCGCGAGTCTTCGGCTCTGCCTTGGTGATGGCGCGGGAGATGGCATGACGCACGGCGTCTGCCTGACCGGCGATGCCGCCGCCCTCCACGTGCGCGTGGACTTCGTAATTCTCAGCGCTCTCTGCCTTGGCGAGTGCCTCAACGGCGACAAGTGCGCGGAGATCAGTCTTGAAATATTCCTTCGGGGTCATACCGTTGACCATGAGACTCGATTTCGGAGCCTTTACCATACGCACGCTTGCGATAGCGGTCTTGCGGCGCCCGACTGCAGTGATGAAAGTTTTTGATGCCATAAAATTATTCGGTGACGATGAGATTCTTCATACGCGGTGCACGGAGTTTGTTGCGCGGTATCATACCGTCCACGGTCTTTTTGACGACCTCGCCAATGCCCTTCTTCGTTATCATCTCTTGCATCGTGGTGAAGTAGAGGCCTCCCGGGTGACCGGTGTAGCGGGTGTAGACCTTCCCTTCCACACGGCGCTTGGGAAGGTGCATCTTGCCCGCATTCTTCACGGTGACCTTAACCGGAATCGTCTGATTCTTGGCGAAGTGCACGGACTTCTTGCCGAGCAGTGCCGAAGCCGCCTCGGAGCACACACGGCCAAGGGTGCGGTCGGTCGCGTCGATGGTGTAGGTGCTCGGTGCCGGTTTAATGTTGGAAGTTGCCATATTTAATTGGTGAATACCCCATTAGAGACGGTGTTTTCGGAAATGTTTGTGGTCATTGCAGTGGTCATATTGTTGTACAGGATAGTCTCTAACGGGGCAAGCTAGACGAACATGATGTACGCAAGCTTGCGCGCATCGTTGAAGCCACGCTTCGTGCGCTTCACGATGCGCGTGTAGCCGCCCTTTCGGTCTGCATAGCGCGGACCGATGGTGCCGAAAAGCTTCTTCACCGCCTCCTTGTCGTGGATACGGGAAATGGCAAGCCGGCGGCTGGCGAGCGTGCCCGTCTTTGCGTAAGTGACGAGTCGCTCAATGTACGGACGAAGTGCTTTCGCTTTTGCTTCCGTGGTGGAAATACGCTCTTCAAGCACGAGGGAACGCGCGAGCGAACGGATGAGCGCCGAGCGCTGGCCGGTCTCGCGATGGAAGGTCTGTGCTTTTTTAGTAAATGCCATGGTAGTTATTCCGCCTTCAGCGTGAGGCCGTGACCGGCAAGCGCTTCGGAAATTTCCTCAATCGCCTTTTCGCCGATGCCGTCCAATTCTTTGAGGGCTGATGCCGTCTTGCGTGCGAGACCCGCAGCGCTCTTGATGCCGGCGCCTTCAATGGAAGCCGTGACGCGCGGAGTGAGAGCGAGGTCAGCGATCTTTATCTTTGACGCGCTGGTCGTGCCGCTTTCCTCCTTCTCGGCGGATGCGCCAGAGGACGCGGCCGGTGCGCTCTCCTGGAAGCCGATGATGGCCTTCAGCTGATGGATCATCGTTTCAATGCTCGACTCAAGTGCGGCGCGCGGAGCGATGGTGCCGTTGGTCTCGATGAGGATGCGCAGGCGGTTGAAATCGGTGCGATCGCCGACGCGCATGTTCTCCACTTCATAGTTCACACGGCGGATAGGCGTGAAGGTGGCATCAAGCGCGATGGTGCCGATGTCTACTTTGTCTTTCGTGAGCACTTCGCGGGAGACGTAGCCGAGTCCGCGTTCAATAGTGGCTTCGAGTTCGAGTGTTCCCTTTCCGGAAAGATCGCAGATGTGCTGTTCCGGATTCATGATCTCAACCTGGCTCGGGAGCTTGAAATCAGCGGCGGTAATTTCCTTCGTGCCTTTCGCGGTGAGCGAAATGGTTTGCGGTTCATCGCCGTGAAGGACGAAGTGCACGCGCTTGAGGTTCAAGAGAAGTTCCATAACGGTCTCGCGCATTCCATCAATGGTGGCGAACTCGTGCGGAACGCCTTCTATCTTCACCTGCGTGACGGCCGCGCCGGGGAGCGAGGAAAGAATGATACGGCGCAGAGAATTGCCGAGCGTGTGGCCGTAGCCCGGGTACAGCGAATCTATTTCATAAACACCCTGCAGTCCTTCTTCAGAAACGATGCGAGGTTTGCTGGGAAGTGTAATATGGTATTCCATAACTCAATCGTTGTTAAACGAGCTAAAAACTCCAGCTGCTGCGTTGCGGGTCCCAGCGTGCGCCGTCGTCGTACCACTTAGGTACGCCTCCGTCGCGCGCAATCCCGCGCCTTGCATCTGAAACTTTTTCGCTTCGTTTTCCATATATTAGTTGTTTATAAAGCGCACAATTATCGCGTGTAGAACGAAAGCACGGCGACCAGATCGCCCGCCGGATCCGCTGAAGCGGCCGTCGGCCGTTCCTTCACGGAGCCCTCCATCTTCTTCGCGTCCCAGACGAGCCAGGACGGAAGCGGACGCTCCGCGAATTTCTCCGCGAAGCCCACGAGCACGCCGTGCTCCTTGGACCCCTCGCGCACGGCGATTTTGCTTCCGACGGAAAGCATTTGCGACGGCACGCGGCTCTTCTTGCCGTCCACCATCACATGGCCGTGCGCCACCATCTGGCGTGCGCCGCGGCGCGTGGATGCGAGGCCGAGGCGCCAGATGACGTTGTCCAAACGGAGCTCAAGGAGCTCGTGCAGGCGCTCCACCGGAGCCATGTTGTGTGCCTCAAGCGCCTTGTTCACATAGCTGCGGAACTGGCGCTCAGGAAGGCCGTAGGTCACGCGCACCTTTTGCTTCTCAAGCATTTGCTTGGAGTACTCGCTCTGGCGACCGCGCCCGCGGCGCTTGTTCTTCGCAGAGCGCTCGGCGGAAATCGCAAACTTTTGGGTCTGCGCTTTCTCAAAGACGGTCGCGCCGAGGCGCTTCGCTATTTTGTATCGTGGTCCGGTTTTCATAATTTATATGCGACGAGGCTTAGGCGGGCGCGGACCGTTGTGCGGGACCGGCGTCACGTCCTTGATGGACTTGATCTGGATGCCCTTGCCCGAGAACGAGCGGAGCACCGACTCGCGGCCGGCGCCGACACCACGAATGATGACGGTCGCCTCCTTGATGCCGATCATGAGGCCCTTCTCGCCGAGGAACTCGCCGACTTTCGCCGCCGCGTACGGGGTCGACTTCCTGGCGCCGGAGAAACCGAGTGCGCCGGCGCTCGAAGACACCACGGCATTACCCTTCTCGTCCGTGAGAATCGCCTTGGTGTTGTTGAACGTGGCGTCAATGTGAAGGATGGCCTTCTCGAGGTGGCGCTTCGTGACCTTGGACATGGCGCGTTCTTTGCGCCCAGCGTCCATGCCTTTGCCGCTCTTCTTGATGATGCGTTTTTTACCCATAATTATGTCCTTTCAAGCTTACGGCGACCGGAGGTCATCGTCTTACGGACGTTACCGCGGCGCGTGCGCGAATTGGTCTTCGTGCGCTGATTCCGCACCGGCATACCGCGCGCATGGCGATCGCCGCGCTTGGACTTGATGTCCTTCAAGCGCTTGATGTTCTGCCCGATCTCGCGGCGCAGTTCGCCTTCGATGGTGAATCCTTCCGCGAGCAAACGGATCTTCTGCTCTTCATCCGCAGTGAGCTCGCTGCCCTTCTTGTTTGCCGGAATGCCGACTTGCTTCAAAATGTCGCGTGCGCGCGTGGGGCCGATGCCAAAAATAAGCGGCAATGAATATGCAAGCTGTTTTTTATCGGGAAGTGTGACACCGGCGATACGCATAATTGTACGAAAAAATTAATTAACCTTGGCGAGCCTTGCGGCGCGGATTCTTCTTGTTGATACGATACAAGCGCCCGCCGCGACGGACGAGCTGATCACCTGGCTGTTGGACTTTGATAGAAGCACGGACCTTCATTTTTAAAATCTCTTTACGTTAGGTTAATCGGCGAACTATCCTCGCACGGCCCCCGTAGGGATCCATCACCATTTCCACCTGATCGCCCATCAGAACGCGGATACGGTGCAAACGCATTTTCCCTGCAAGGTAGGCGAGCTTGAGCTCGCCTTCTTCTCCTTCTAGAACTGCCGGAAGACGAACGCGGAAAAGCGAATTCGGCAATACCTCTTCAACGGTTCCAGTCACCGTTGCTTTTGTATCGTCGGCGTCGCTCATTTGCTATTCATTACCAGTGCAGTTACCACATCAATCTAGCAGGTATCCGAAAAGCCGTCAACCCGGTGAGAACAACATGGCATTGCTCCTTGTGTCATGGTCCATTTATCCATCAAAATTTCCGGAGCAACAAGCCTTTGTTGACATTGCATTGTTGGGAGCAAAAGACACGATGCCATGTTGTTCTACCGGGTCAACTGGGCTACGGTTTCGCCACCACGACCGAAATGCTCGAGGGGTCCTGGGGGAAGGTTTGGCGCCAAAACGGCCGCAGAATGATGATGGCGCGCTTGACCTCCGGATAGTTGGTGAGCGCCACTTCGGCCGCCGAACGGGTCTTCCCGGAGACCGCCGCGGCGATGCGCGTCGGATCCACGTTGTAGATAAGCGACGCTGTGCCGGAGAGCGTAAAAGTGAACGAGGCGGCGTCCGGAGCCGGAAGCCCCGACGGCGCCGTGAGCTGTATGGTTTTCGTGGAGGCGAGCGTGACCGGCTCGCCCTGATAGCCGAGGCCGCTGACCGATGTCGCAATCGCTTTGGCGAGTGCGACATTCGGGAATACGATCGCGGTGATGGTCCCCTGCACCTTCACGTCGACCATGCCGGTCGTCCCCGACGGCGCGGGCGTGAGTTCCTGATAGGTAGTTGTGGCGGCTCCCGGCACGAGCACATACCCGGACGGTATCTGCGCTTCAATGCTTGAGGCGAGGTCCGGTGCGAGTGCGCTCATGAGCGCGGTGCGCGCTTGTGCTTCCGCCGTCGCATCTACGACCGGCATGTTGCCGGAGGCTCCGCCGGACATCGCTTCATTCGATTTCCCGTATACCTGGCTTGCTTGCGGCGTACCCGCGAAGCCAGGAATCGTGAAGGAAGTGGGACCCACATTGTAGGAATCTCCCGCTTTATCCGCAGTGACGGCTACCGTGACACTACCGGGCTTTGCAGCAGTGCCAGCAGGAACGGTGATGGCGGTTCGGATGCGGAAGATGAGTCCCGCGAGCGTAGCGAAACGCGTATTTGTAATGAGCTTCTGCGCCTTCGTCTGCGTGTTGTACACGGTGATAGTTCCGGAAGCGGTAGAGCTCACGACTTTCGTGCCGCTGCTTTTGACGCTTTGTGAAGCGATCTTTTGCGCCGTGATGATCTCGTACGGCAATGCTCCGGTGCTCTGGTTTGCGGTGAACGAACTCTGCACGGCAGCGGAAACCATATTTGGCGTCACCTCAACTTTGGCGCTGGAGAAATAAAAGAGTGCGCCGATGGAAGCCACGACAACGACGACGACCGCAACGAGCGTTTTAGTGGGAAATTTAAATGGTCTATTGGCAAGATCGAGGGTTGGGCGGCCGGCTGAACTGTTAAGGGAGTCCGTTTCTCTCCGACGGGACGGCGGAATAATATCATCAAGTTTGCGCATGTGCCCCAGTATACCACTTCGCAAAAAACGTCTACCTACTCTTTGTCCACTACCTCGTTTAATCTTCGGCGGAACGCCGCTCAAAATACAGCGCCATCAGAAGAAGCGATATGTCCGGAGATGCGGTCGTGGCCGATCGTACCAGGCCGACAAGATGGCTTGAGAGCACCGAGACTATCTTCGGCGGGTTGTCGGAGAGCCATAGTTTGCCGAGTTCCGCTTCATCTAGCGTCTCACGCAATGAAATGACGTTTGGCTCACGCGCGAGTAGGAAAATGGTACGCGGAAGCGGAAACCGCTGTGCGAGTTCGGCCAATTCATCCGTAAGCGTTTTCAGCCACACGGCGGTCCCGGCTCTATGCACGGGAATTTCAACGACGTCGACGAGCAAGTCTCTGCGCACAAGCGCGATGGACGTAAGCGGACCGGTGGCGTCCAGGATGAGCGCGTCGCGCTCATGCGGGAATGCGATGCGCATCGCCTGGTAGCGAAGACTGCTGCCGGCGATAGTGAGGATATTTTTTGTGTGATAGAGACCGCGGAGAATTTTTTGGATGCCTTGCGCGACTTTCTCGTCGATAAGCGATGTCAATACGATTATCGAGGCGCGGCGCGTCTCTTTCCCGTACGGGTCTTTCGTTTCGTAGCCGTTCAGGATGGTGCCGATGATGCTTTCATCCGCGAGAAGCTGCCCTGGCGGAGCTGTGCTAGTTTTTTCAAGTGCCGTATTCACCATGCTTTTGTTGAAGATGAACGGTTCTTTCTGTTCGAAGTATTCCGTGCGCACGGATGTCTTTTGCCACGGCGCATCAACCGACACGAGCACCGTATCGACGCTCCCGCTGCCCGTGTTGCGCATGAGGACCGGTGCCCCTTCGCGGATAAGCACCTCTCCGAGTATGCCGAGTGCGCGCAACATCGCATCTTCATGCGGTTCGCTCGTTCGTATTTCGATGGGAAGACGGCGCGTGTAATGCATCACGGGTTGATCACCCTGCGTAAATTGCGCATACGCGCCGGCAACCGAGCCGGTGCCGATGTCGATAAACACGACCGATTCCGATTTTTTCCTACCGAAGAGACCGTTGAAAAAACTCATTCAATTATTCTAGCACCGCTTTGATGCGGCGAACGCCGGCGGACGACGCTTCTTCTTTCAAAATTTTAAATGTGCCTTTCAGTTCGCTGGTATTGCTCACGTGCGGGCCGCCGCAGAACTCTATGGAAAATGCATGATCGAGGGGGCCGACCGAATACACCGACACGATATCGGGATAGGTTGCGCCGAATTCGTGTTCGGCACCGAGTTTTTCCGCCTCCTCCTTTTTCATATCGGTACGGATGACCGGCAGCGCCTCGGCGATCTTTTCATTCACTATCTTTTCCACTTCCGTTTTCTGTTCCGGCGTCATTTTCTGTCCGTATGAAAAGTCTATGCGCAGGCGCTCGCTGGTGATGTTGCTCCCGCGCTGATGCACCTCGGGCCCGAGCACTGTTTGGAGTGCTTTGAGGAGCAGATGGTGCGCCGTGTGATACCGCACAGTCTGTTCGGCTTGGTCCGCGAGGCCACCCGCAAATTTCTGCGCAGCGCCTTCGCGCGAAAGCGCCTGGTGTTTCTCCATTTGTTCGCGCACGCTCGCAAGATCTATTTTTATACCGCGTTCTTTCGCTATCTCCGCGGTGAGTTCCACCGGGAATCCGTAGGTCGTGTACAGCATGAACGCATCAATATTGTTCCCCATTTTCTCAAGTTCACGCAAACCATGCGCGAGCGTCTTGCGAAATTGCACCTCCTCTTTCTCCAATTCTTCGCGGATAGTGCGCCCTGCGTCTTGCACGAACGGATATGCGTCCGCATACGCGGCGCCGTAATCTTCCGCAACTTCCGCGAGCACCGCTTCTTTGATGCCAAGCTTATCCGCTTCTCGGATGGAACGACGGATGAGGCGCCGCAAAATGTACCCCTGCTCGGTATTAGCAGGCTTAATGCCGGATGCAATGAAAAATGACGCCGCGCGCATGTGGTCGAGAATGATGCGGAACGAGCGTGTGGCGCCGTCATCGCTATATTTCTTTCCGGAGCGTTTTTCGATTATGTCGCGGGCGGCATCGAATACATCAATGGAGAAGATATCCGGATTCTCGTGCGTCGCGGCGTTCAGGCGTTCCAATCCGCCGCCAAAATCTACATTTTGTTTCGGCAATTCGCTGAACGTACCGTCGGCATTTTTTATGAACTGCATAAAAACCGAATTGCCTATTTCTACGAACCGTCCGCAATCGCAATTCGGATGACAGTACACTCCGAATTTTGTGTCGTGCGGCGTACCGAAATCATAAAAAACTTCCGAATCCGGTCCGCCTATCTCACCGGGCGGCATTTTCGTCGGAACCCCTGCCCTGCTCCACCAATTTTTCCGCGCGCCATAGGAGAAAATGCGCCCGCCCTGCATGCCGAATTCACCGCCATTTTCTTCCGTATCGAGCTCTACAAATTTCGCTTCAATTCCTTTTTCACTGAATAGTTTTTTCCACAGGTCTACCGATTCCGTATCTGCTTCCATTTTGCTTTCTCGGTCGCCCCCGAAAACCGTCACGTACAATTTGTCAGCGTCGAGCCCGAGACCTTCTTCCGCAGAAGTAAGGAATTCAAAGAACCATGGGAGCTGTTCTTGTTTGAAATAGTCACCCAAAGACCAATTGCCCAGCATTTCAAAAAAGGTCGTGTGGCGGTTGTCGCCCACTTCTTCTATGTCTTCTGCGCGGAATGACGGCTGGGAGTCGGCCAGCCGCGTGCCCTCAGGATGTGCTTGCCCTAGAAGATACGGCACGAGTGGCTGCATCCCGCTACTGGTAAAAAGCGTGGTCGGATCGTTCTCCGGCACGATAGCGGCGCCCGGTATTATTGCGTGGTTCCGCTTCGCGAAAAAATCGAGATATCGCTTGCGTACATCTCCGACGGTCATATGGGAAAAGATAGCACGAGGCAACGGATTCATATACTATGCGGGCATGAAAAACGGATGGGGATTTGATACGCGAGATATGGACACGAAGGTGCGCCCGCAAGACGATTTTTACCACTACGTGAACGGCGGGTGGTTGAAGAAAAATCCGATACCGCCGCACGAGTCGCGTTGGGGCTCATTTCTGATGCTTCGCTATGACACGGAGAAAAAACTCCGCGCGCTCGTCACAAAAGTGCAAAATCTGAAGCGCTGTGCCGCGGGCAGTCCCGAGCAAATGGTTCGGGATTTCTACCGCTCCGGTTTGGATATGAAAAAGCGTACTGCGCTCGGGATGAAGCCGCTCCGACCGTGGCTGGACCGTATCGCGAACATCAAAGACGTTCGTTCGCTCGTCTCCACTATTGCTCACCTCGAAAAAATCGGCGGAGGAGGACCGTGGGGACTCATGATCGACCAGGATATGAAAAATAGCGAGAAATACATCATCTACATCGGCCAAAGCGGACTCGGAATGCCCGACCGCGATTACTATCTGAAAGATGATGCGGAGTCGGTGCGCGTGCGCACGGCGTATCAAAAGCATCTCGAGGCGATTTCCGCGCTCATGAATAAGTCCGGGACGGAAGCGAAAAAGGATAGAGAGACGATCATGCGCATTGAAACGGCTATTGCGAAGATTTCCATGACCAAAGAGGATTTGCGCGACGTCGATAAGACGTACCACAAAATGCGTGTTTCGGCGCTTCACAAGCTTGCACCGAATGTTGATTGGGATGCGTATTTCAACATTGTCGGTGCAAAGAAAATCCATGAAGTAATCGTTATGCAACCGAAGTTTTTGAAGTCAATGAATTCGATGCTTTCGAGTGTATCCATCGGAGATTGGAAGACGTATCTTTCGTGGCATCTCGTCGGCGGATCAGCAAGCTATCTCTCTTCAAAATTTGAAAAGCAGAACTTTGCTTTTTACGGCACGGCGCTTTCCGGCGTGAAGGTGATGAAGCCCGCGTGGCGCCGAGCACTCAGCGCGGTCAATGGCAACCTCGGCGAAGTGCTTGGCAAACTCTATGTAAAAGAATATTTCGGCCCCGAGGCGAAGCATAAAATAAAAGTAGTCGTCGCCGATCTTTTCGAAGCATATGAGGCGCGCATCAAAAACTTGGACTGGATGAGCGACACGACGAAGAAGAAGGCCGTACGGAAGCTCCATCAAATGACACGCAAACTGGGCTACCCCGATACATGGAAGAGCTACAAAGGACTTGTCATCAAACCCGACGAGTATTTCGGCAATGCGGTCCGCGCATCGCTCTTTGAGCACGCTCGCGCAATGCGTCGTTTGAAAAAACGTGTCGACCGCACCGAATGGTTCATGACCCCGCAAACGGTGAATGCCTACTGCAACTTCGGTCTGAATGAAGTCGTATTCCCTGCCGCTATCCTTCAACCGCCTTTTTTTGATACGAATGCCGATGATGCGGTCAATTACGGCTCGATCGGCTCGGTCATCGGTCATGAGATAACACACGGTTTCGACGACCAAGGATCCAAGTTTGACGGCAAAGGAAATCGAAAAACCTGGTGGACAAAAAAGGACCAAACGCTTTTCGATGCGAAAGCGAAAGTTCTCGTTAAGGAATATAACGGGTATACGGTTGCCGATGGGCTCAAAGTAAACGGGCAACTGACACTCGGTGAAAATATTGCGGACCTTGGCGGAGCCTCCATCGCCTACGATGCCTACAAGCATCGCCTCGAAAAAACCGGCCGGAAAGACATCGATGGCTTCACACCTGAACAGCGTTTCTTCCTGAGCTTCGGACTTTTTGAAAGAGAGAACCGCCGGCCGGAGTCGGAAAAGACGGCGGTGCTCACCGATCCCCACTCTCCAGGGAAATATCGCATCAACGGTCCGGCCTCAAATCTTCCCGAATTTTACGAAGCATTCGGGGTGAAAAAAGGCGACAGGCTGTATCGCGCTCCCAAGGACCGTGCAAAGATTTGGTAAGACGTAAGAACGATTTTCTACCTGCACTTGCCTCGAATGAATACATCGAATGTATTCACTGCTCGGCTCGTTTGGTAGTAAGCCCTGAAATAAACTTCGCTTGGTAGTGATTGATTTGTTACACTAGTATGACTATGTCCGAAGCTCCGGTTATTGCGTTTGATTTTGACGGCGTCATCGCCTCATATAACGGATTTGTTTCCAAAGAAAATACCGAGGAGCCGAATCCCGAAGTCGTGCAGGCAATGAAACTTCTCCAAGAAAAAGGATGCAAGATACTCATCCACACGACACGCGGAGATGAATTCGTGAAAAAGTACTGCGAACAGTTCAATGTACCGTTCGATTATATAAATCACCGACCGGACATAGAGGGAGATAATCCGGGGAAACCCATCGCGCATGTATACATCGACGACCGCGCCATTTGTTACAAGGGCGAAACCGCCGAAGCGCTTATTTCAGAAATAGAGAATTTCAAACCGTACTGGGAAAAATAAACGCGCCCGCGGGACTGGTCCCGACGGGCGCAATTTTTTCGGCCGCACAGCCGTATCAGGCTACTTTCGAATACTGATTCCTGATGACCGTGCTTGAAAGACCGAGCCGCGGAATGAACTTCACCGCGAGCGACACGCGGTTGCCCGGGTCCAGCATTTCCCAGTACATATCGGCGATCCAATCGAGGTCGCCCAGAAGCGGCATCAGACGCGGCTCGCCGCGATATGCCGGCAACGGATCGCCGTCCCCCAGGTACGTGGTGAGACAATGCCCGAAACCCTGGCCGAAGCCGTTGATTTCGTGCAAATGCCGATCGCATTCGTCGCTCCACGGCGACTTACGCAACAAAGACATGAGGCCGACGGGCTTCCCGCTGCGGAGCCAGTAGCTGGACGCCGTGATGCGCGGAGTGAAGTTCGGAGCATCCGGTTCATATTTGCACTGGCTCAACGTCGCTTGGAAACTCTTGTCCTCCTTGTAGCCATCGGCGACTTTGTCAGTCTGATCGCCGTTGCTGACGACGTTCATGGTGCTGTCCATGCCTGGGACCAAAACCTCGCGCATGGCGTTGTAGATCACCAGCCGCGGGTCTTTCATTTTTGCCGGATTTGCGGCTTCGGTGAAAACTCTTCCGCCCTCGTATCCGAAGACGCGATTTCGGCTGTTTTCGCTCCGACCCATGATGGCATAGACCTGAACCAAGTTCTCGCCCTTTTGGTCCAAACCAATGATGATGACGCGACCCGGATAAGGATTCCGTGCAAGCGCCGCAAGATTTGCCGCCGCTTCCTGCTTCAATTTTTGCATGTCTGACTCCCAAGAACGTTAATGGAAACAACGATTTGAACCTCCGCGATTTTACGCCTACTTCTTGAACTTATCAATCTAGCTACTTGGGGGCCTACTTGGAGGCCTCGCCTCCAAGTAGCTAGAGCCAGTCGATGGGGGTTTCGTTGTGGGAAATAAGATACTCGTTCGCACGGCTGAAATGTTTGCACCCGAAAAAGCCGGATGCGGCGGAGAATGGCGAGGGGTGCGGAGCTTCAAGCACGAGGTGCTTACTGCGGTCGATGTGTGCGCCCTTCGCCTTCGCATAATTGCCCCAGAGCATGAAAACGAGATGCTCGCGCTCTTCTGAGAGTGCCTTGATAACGGCATCGGTGAATTGTTCCCACCCCTTCTCCTGGTGCGAGCCGGCTATGCCGGCTCGCACGGTGAGCGTGGCATTGAGGAGCAATACGCCCTGCTCGGCCCATCGTGTTAAATCTCCGTCGAATTTCCGGAAAGTCTGACTTTCCGATCCAATTTAGTAACCACTTATCAGTGGTTGACCCATAAAGATTATGGCAAAGAAAATTGGAAGTGCGATGTAAGGTTTAAATACCAGTAACCACTTGTTGGTAGATGATCCGTTCATGTACACAGTATAGACGAAACCAAGAAGACTGATTATCAACCATATACAGCCCAAGGCAAAAGATGTTGTGAATGTGTCACATTCATTTCCTCGACAATTGGCCATATTCATTAGACCCATACCGATAAAAAAGAAGTACATGAAGCCCACACCAACGACTTCTAGAGTCTTGTTTATAGGACTTCTTTCCTGATTCGGTAATGAATTTGTTGAAATCTGAGTCATATTTTGTTTCCTTGGCCTTTTCATATACCAGTACACACCATAAATGGGTAGCAGAAGTGGTAGCAAAACAAGTAATTGACCAAAGAAAACGAAAAGCTCAGGGGCTATACGGATAGCGACATATGATAGGAGGGTAATTCCTAAAATCCACCAAACTATTTTCTTCATAGTGTGAGTATACAGGAGCGTGCCGTTTTACAATCGCATATTCACAACCAGTCTATCGGGGTTTCGTTGTGAGCGACGAGGTAGTCATTTGCTTTAGAGAAGTGCTTACAGCCGAAAAAGCCGGAGGCGGCGGAGAATGGCGAGGGATGCGGAGCTTCAAGCACGAGGTGCTTACTGCGGTCGATGTGTGCGCCCTTCGCCTTCGCATAATTGCCCCAGAGCATAAAAACGAGATGTTCGTGTTCCTCCGAAAGCGCTTTGATGACAGCGTCGGTAAATTGCTCCCACCCCTTCTCCTGGTGCGAGCCGGCTATGCCGGCTCGCACGGTGAGTGTTGCATTGAGGAGCAACACGCCCTGTTTCGCCCAGCGCGAGAGGTCGCCGTCTGCATGCACAAGCGGCCCGTGAAGATCGCTCTCAATTTCTTTAAAAATATTTTGAAGCGACGGTGGAATTTTCTCGGTGCTCTCCACGGCGAACGCGAGGCCGTTCGCCTGACGAACGCCGTGGTACGGGTCCTGTCCGAGGATAACCACTTTCACTTTTTCGAACGGGCACAGGTCGAATGCACGAAAAATATTCTTCGGCGCTGGGTACACGGCGCCGTTTTTGTATTCATTCTTCACGAATCTCGTCAGCTCTTCAAAATAAGCCTTTTCAAATTCGCCCTTCAAGTGCCTCGCCCATGACGGATCTATTTTTACATTCATAATGCGCCTTCTTTCTCTAACAAGCGCTTCTTCGCTCGTTCACCGCCGCGATTATAATCGCCCACCTTCCCGTCAGCGCGGACGACGCGATGGCACGGCACCAGCGGGTCAAAATTATTTTTCATCACCGTGCCCACAGCTCGCGCGGCGCCAGGATTGCCAGCAATAGCGGCTACTCTCATATATGAAAGTGTTTGCCCTTTCGGGATTTGGCGAACTATATCTCGGACACGTTCGGCAAACAGGCTTTTCATACGCAGTATTCTATTCCTTCCCCTTGGTATCTTTATGAAGAGCGAGCAGCTTCGTTCCGGCGACAGTACGATACCGGCAATAGTCGCAGTCAGGATACGCATCAGGTATCGCGTCGCTGTCCAGACAGGTTTTAATATCTCTGAGAGTGTACTCCACCCAAGAGTCATTGCCTTCATAGGGTATGAGTGTCAATTCAAAGGTAAGAACCCCATCAAATGCTTTCTTATCTTTATCGGCATTGGCATATACGAAATAGCCCGTATTGGATACTTTAAATCCGCTTTGTCGGAACAGCCACTGGTATGTTTCCATTTGGCGTTTATAGCCGTCATGCCACTCCTCGTCCAAGGCTTCTATCCTCTGCTCTTTGCTTGTCGATTTATAATCAACAATTACAAGCTCGCCATCAGGCTTGACCCACACATCATCTATCGCTCCTGAAATTCTGAATCCGGTCGGTTCATGAGTTATCTCGATTCCTTTAAAGTTCTCACGCCAGACGTCTAAATCTGCGTGCTCAAATGGTATTGCATCAATACCATAGGTCTCCATGAGAGGATGTGCTGTCTTTCCGACTCGATGGATATCAAACTCTTTCTTTAACAGAGCGTCAACCGCAGAATTCAGGTTGAAAGGGTACCCCGGCGGCCGAGCTGTGCCTAATTTATTATCTAAATAAAAACACCGGGCGCAATCTAAAAAAAGACCGATTTTCGATCGTGAAAGACGCCAATTCTTCCCGCCATAATTCCAACCAGGATTACGGTCGGGTTTGTAATACTTGCTCATTGAGTAGTCGTGAAGTAGGAGACCACGCGCGCACCGGTTTCAAAATCAACGTACACGCTGTTCGCCGAAGGATCAAACGCCCCATTATTATCATCACGGTAGAGTTCTATCGCGTAGGAGCGCTTCGGCTCGGTGGGGCGCAAAAGCGAAACAATGACGTCGCTGTGCGGACCAACCACGCGCGCCGCACCGAGTACGTTGCCGAGATCGACGCCGTTCACTTCGCGCACCGCAACCCACACGCCCGGCGGCGGCACGGTAACGGATTCAACCGCAACGCTGGAACCAGCCGGCTGATCAACAACGGATACCGCTCCGCTCTCCTGGAACGAGGATGCCGTGGACGTCGCGAGAAATCCTGAAGACGCGAACGGCAGTGAACGTATGTCTCCGCCGAAAAACCATGCCCCCACCAACACCGCCCCCAGCATGACTCCGGCGACAAAAGACTCTGTTGAAAATCGCATCATACCCGTCACACTAAACGGCCTCGAAGGCCTTCCGGTAATCCTCGCTTGAGCGCGTTACGAGCTCCATCATCGTCTCGCAAGGCTATTTGAGTGTGTCGGGTCATACGGAAACAATATCATGAGCGGCCGAAGGCAGCGCAAGCAACCCTTCTATCTCCGCCAGAAGCTCGCCGACCCGTTCGCTGTCAAGGTGGAGCGGGTCAAGCACCCGCCTATCCTGCAATATCTCATCGACAGCAATGATCCCCCGGTCAAGAAGAATGGTCTTTTCTGCGCGGGATAATCCCGTGACCGTCGTTATCGGATATATCTTTGAACGGCTCATGCGCGTGTACAAACTATCGTTCAACGGATAGCTCCATCCAAGGAGCTCGACACCGGCGCATTCAGCATACGCAATGGCTTCGGAAGTGAATTTGGTATTGGTAACCAAGATGCCGCGGTTTATCGGACAGCCGCGCACGCTCGGGTCGCATGCAAAAATATCATCAAAACGGCTCTTCACATACAGCGCGTTCTTGAGATCGGTCTTATATCCGGGGTCATTATGATATTTGAGCTCGGCGGCGATGTATTCCTTCTGATCGGGATGAGATGCATAAAAATCGACCTCGTGCGATACGCACTTCCCTTTAATGATCTTGCGCGTTTCAACCTGCCAACCCTCCGCACGATACAAATGCGAAATGAAATCTTCGAACGGATGCCCCGTAGGGCCGAGGTCCAGAAGCGCGCGCCGAAGCGCGTAGCGTGCGGCCACTGGACGCGCCTCTTTGCGAAGGAGCGCGAACGCGCGCGAATATATTTCTTTTGAGGTAACGCCTGGCACAACCGTTTCAGTGATCGCATTCGTTATGCGTTCGGCCGCGTGTTCTCCGGCACCCGCTCGACGCAGCGATATGACGAGACGCGTCGGATCGAATACTTCCTTCGACCCGTCCGCTTTAATGATGACCGGGAGAGTCGTCATGGGGCGGTTGTCGTCGCCGATTCACCATTAACCGTCGCGATTATCGCCAGATCGACCGGCGCGGAAATCGTCACAGAGAATGTCACGCGTGTTGGTACCTGCAGGCATACTCCACCATCATCCTTGAGCGTGAGTGCGACCAAGATGGCGCTCTCTGACCCCTCACCCGCGAGTGATGCTTTGGCACTCGCACTTGCGCAGGCGTTCGGGGCTTCAACCGATCCGGTGATAGTGTGCACTCCTTTCTTGAATGAGTCGCGAAGCGATACACTTGGCACGCTCGGTGCGGCATTTTGCGAAAACTTACTGTCCCCGACATCCCGTGTGTGCGGTACCGACAAGACAAAGCCGATAAAAATGGCGACCGCGATTATGGCTGCGGCGATCCAAAGACGCTTGTGATTCATGCGGTAATAATATACCACCCGGTTAGAACAACATAGCATCGTGTCTACGCTCAAATCGAATAATAAGGTTCGAGACCGATAAAAACATAGAAAGTCAAAGGTATATTTAACGCTAGACACAATGAGCAATGCTATGTTGTTCTACCGGGCCACAGCCCCCTACAAAATAATCCCGCCGCCAACCAAATTAGTACCGCGGTAGAAGACGATTGATTGACCGGGCGCCGGCTGTTCCGGAAGCAGTTCGGAACTAACGAATCGATCACCTTCTACGCGACCCGCGCAGCGCTCTCCGCGATATCGATACTGCGCTTCCACTTCTTCGATCGGTTTGCCTGCCTGCGCAGGTTCGCCGAACCAGTTTGCGTCCGTGAATCGGACTTCCCGTGCGCCAAGGGCGCGCGTCTTTGAAACAATGATTTCTTTCTTCTCGACATCTTTCCCAATCACATACCCGCCGGAAACTTTTTGGCCGATGGTGTAGAGAAGTGCCGGATTATCATTCCCAAATTCCTGCTCCAAAAACTCCTTGACGGAAACCGCACCGAGAAAGCAGATACCCTGACTGTCCCGCTTCTCTGAGACCGGAAGACTAAATTTCGAAGCTAGTGCGCGCACTTTGTTTTTTTCCATATGCCCCACCGGAAAAATTGTCGCTTCCAGAATTTCTTTTGGCACTGCCCACAAAAAATAGCTTTGGTCTTTTCCTCCCGCGCGATAGTGCCCCGTGGCGATAGCATCTGCTCCGTGTTCCATTGCAAAGCGATAGAAGGCACCGAACTTCACTTCCCTGTTGCACATCACGTCCGGATTCGGCGTCCGTCCTGCACGATACTCCGCAAGCAAATAATCGATGACGTGCTTTTTATATTCCGCGCTCGCGTCGAGCGTAAGGAACGGAATATGAAGACGGGCGGCCACGCGCATCGCGTCACGGCGCTCTGCCGCCCACGTGCACGGCATTCCGGGCGGATACCAGCCCTTGATGAATACGCCGGTCACTTCTGCTCCTGCCTGCTTCAGTAATGTGGCCGATACGGCGCTATCCACACCCCCCGACAGCCCCACGAATATCCTCTTTCCCAGTACGTTCATGTTCTGTATCTAATCATGATTAATGATTCGTGACTATAAAAGAAGAGGCCGTCTGATCGCTTGCGCGACTTCGACGGCCTAAGGAGACGCACACTACTGAATCAACCCCACTCGATGGTCGAACGTGGCTTATCCGAATCGCGATACACGACGGCTCCAATGCCGTGTACCTCGTTTCCGAAACGTCGAGCCAAGTTCTTTCGAAAGTCGAACGGGAGATCAGCTGCTTGAGCAGTAAAGCCATTGACGCTCCAAACCGCCCAAAAGCAGATCACCGAACCCGTACCTGCATCGTCGCCGGCGGTGTAGGTGTGCTCGGATCTCGTCACCACGACCCCTGCTTGCCAAACTTTTTCATAGAGCCCGGCTCGACGCAGTTCCTCGATGTAGATGCCATCGAGTTGCCGCGCCATCGCGAGTTTCTCCGGCGTAATCTCGCCTTCGATCCTCACGACCAGTCCTGGTCCAGGGAACGGATGTCGGACGAGCAGTTCTTCCGGTACACCGATCTCTCGGCCGATGTCCCGGCCACCATCCTTCACACAGTCGGAAAGCGGCATCAGTTCCGGAAAAGCGAATCCGAGATTCGTATTGTGATGGATCTTGATGTTTGCCTTCCGTGCGCCGCTGTCGTGCCCTCCGCCACTTTCCGAGATGTCGGTGTAGAGCGTACCCTGTGCGATGAACTCCGCACCAAATGCCCGAACTTGTTCTTCGAGCACCGGTTTGTAGACTTCGCGCATGGCGAGCCGCTTCTCTCGCATGCCCGTCTTGCCTGCAAGCACCGCAAGGAAGCGATCAGTGGCATCGACGATAACGAGATCGATCCAGTTCTGATCGCCGAAGTACTTATGAACGAACTCCTCGTCATCCGGGCGATCGATGCCACGGATGTAGACGCCACGAAGCTGTTCTTTGCCCCGCGTTGCGGCCTTAAGTAGATATGCAACTGTCGATGAATCCGAACCACCCGAGAGGGCGAGAAGGACTTTCTTATCGCCGATCTCGCTGCGCAACTTCTCGATTTTCTGTTTCGCGATATCCGGCGCGGGGAAGCGGTCCTCGGCATTGCAAATCCGGAAGCAGAAATTCTCGAAGATTGTTTGGCCACATTTCGTTTCGGTCACTTCGGGGTGAAACTGGACACCCCACAGATTCCGCTCGTGGCCTGCCGCGACTGAGTTGCCGCACACCGCAAGCGTTTTGAACCGGTCTATGTCGGTGGAAATTTCATCACCGTGACTTTGAAGTACCTGCTCAATGTGCAAACAGTTCGCAAAGAGCGGACTGACATTATTGACCGTTGCTGTGTGAACGCCGAATTGCCGGCTACCGCTCTGTACCGTCAGTCCGATGTGCCTGGCCCACATTTGGAAGCCGAGGCATATGCCTAACACCGGAATGCTGAGATCGAAAATCTTCGAGTCGAACGGCGGCGGTTCCGAATGAACGGAAGCCGGACCACCCGACAGGATGATTCCGATGGGTTTCAACAATTCGACATCCGCGGCGGTTACTTTCGCCGGATCAGCGACGAGACCGTAGACGCCGAGTTTCGCGAGCGCTTGGAAGATGAGGTGGTCGAACTGACTGCCGAGCGCAAAAAGCAGAAAGACCTCTGTGGTGCAGCGGACTTTCATTTCATCGCGAATAGCCGCCAGTGCTTCGGGTGTAGCTTTCTTGAACGTGTCGAGCATGATTCCTCCCCTTTCGAGAGTTGATTGGTTGAATGGAACAAGCGATCTCTCGATCGCTCCGAGCCGGAGAGTACGCTTATTTAGCTTGATTGTCTACTGCAAATACTTCCTCTGGTTGGCTTGGTGGCCGGCATAGGTGGTGGCGTAGTGCATCAGACCGTCATTTCCGGTCAAATAATAGAGATAATCCGTTTTTGTCGGATGAAGGGCTGCATCAAGGCTTTCAATGCCGGGATTACATATTGGTCCCGGCGGTAGCCCTTTGTGAATATAGGTGTTGTAGGGCGAATCAACTTTCAGGTCGGCATAGGAGGGCGAATACGTATCGCGGCCGTAGATGTAGCCGAATACCGCGTCCACTTGAAGCGGCATGCCGAGTTTGATGCGGTTCCAGAGAATGCCCGCCACGATACGCTTGTTTGCAATAGTACGCGCCTCACGTTCAACCAGCGATGCCAGTATGACAATATCCGACAGCGAATGACCCGAGGTCCGCACGTCATTCATGAGCGGCTCGGTTTTCGCATCGAAATTCGCGCGCATCGTCTTTACGATGGTGTCGGCATCCGCGGACTGCAAGAAGAGATAGGTGTCGGGGAAAAGATACCCTTCATACGGCTGCGCTTTTGAAAGAAAATCGGATGCGGAAATATCGGGCAATTCTTCCGTTATGCGCACGGCATAGTCGCGCGCGGTCTCGCCTTCCGGAAACGTGATGCGCACGGGCGGAATACCGTATGCACCGGCAACAAGGCGATACGCGACCATGAAAAGATCTTCCGGGGTATTGAACAGATACGCGCCCGCCTGCACATGCAAACTCCCTCCGCTCACGCGCAGCATGGCCCGGAACAGATCCGGATGCTTGATGAGGTGCGCCGAAGCAAGCTGTGCGGCGATATCCGGTACAGAGGCTCCGCGCGCGATGCTTACGATACTGCCGGAAGGAAAATCGCTCGGCGGAGCGAACGCAATGCGATAACCGACAACCAGAAATACCGCGAGTACGAATGCCACGGCCCACGATCGCCACGAACGCACGAGATGGGTTTGTAGAGCAGGCGGAACTGCCGGTGTAAATTTTTCGAAATCCATGCGCGCTTAGGTAGGCAGGTTCGGCGGCGCTTCTCCCGTTGCCGACTGGATGCGCGCGAGACCCGGGGTCCCAACCGAACTTGACGGGATATGGAACACGGTCGCGAGCTCTTCGGTGCTCATCACCATCGCGTCACTCATGCGCAACCCCCCTTCGAAGAAAGGGTCGTAGAAAAATTGACGGCGGCGGTATTGCTCAACCAGCTTGCGTCGATAGAGGTTTTTCCTCCTTTCTACGCCGATCTCCCAGGGATAATCGAATCGTTTCATCCAAGCTGATGAATTGATGCCGTTCCATCCTTCGGACGTGAACGGCTTGAAAAGAGCGATTAGGTGCGCGATCATGGGTCCGTTGAATTTCTCCGGTCTCGCCAAATACAAACCGCGCGAACCGACATCGAAAGCAAGCTTCGATACATTGCGCTCAATGGCAGCCATTTTCTCCGATTCGCCCTTCGTGGGATTGGGGAATCCTGGCATCTCTTTTCCCGTGAACGGATCAATATACACGCTTCGCGCTTCTTTGCGGATCCTTTCCACCATCTCCTTCGCCTCATCTTTCCATGTGTACGGCTTTCCTTCTGCATTGAGCTTGTTGCTCACATTGGTGCCCGGTGACGCTCCGTATTTTTCGCCCTTATGCGCACGAATGATGAATTGAAGCCAAATGTATTCTCCCTTCCCTATCGAACCCATGAATTCAATGAGGTTTGCGAGCGGATCCACTTGTTCCGGTTCCTTCTGCACTTTATCAAGTCCGTATTCAATGTAGGTTTTTATCGGAAGAGGCGCCGCCGCCGTATGTTTGAAATCGCATCCCCAAATGCTCCACTCCTCCGTCGTCGCGGAAATAAGTCGAGAATAATCGGGTGCCTCCACCACTTGCGTGCCCGGATATTGTGCATACATCTGCCCTTCAATGGTCCGACGGAAAGCGGAGCGTGTCCATATGAAAAAATGCACCTGGCCTTCAAGTGATGCTATTTCAAGAGAATAGAATGGCCGGATGCCGCCCGTAAAGCGGTCCCACCAGGTTGATTCGCCGCCGGTAAAATGTATGGACGAAAGGAATGCTTCCATTGCAAGCGGGGTCTTCACGAGATTGCGCGGCGGCTTGACCTCAAGAAGCATATACGGCTGATCGGCGATGAATTCAGAACGCTTGAGCACGTACCACATGGCGAGCGCTCCGCCCATGAGCAAGAACGGCAGCCATACGGGTGCGAGAAAAAGCGCGATGGAGAAAGCGAGCCCGACCACGCCCGGCATAAAAACAAATGCCATAGCAAGCAGTACCACGCCAATGATGAAAAGCGGCCACGGCTCCAACTTGAGGCCGACCCTGTCGGTCATACTCTCCTTCCACTCAACGACGGTATCGAGGAACGGTAACATTGTTCACAGTATACCAACAAAAACCGGCGCCCCGTTTTTAGAGGAACGCCGGTCTGTGTATTGTCTTTATCTACACTGCCGCGTAACGACCGTCTTTCATGCGCTTGAAATAACGCGAGTCGTTGAGGTTCACAAGAATGGTGTTGTCTTTCACGAAACGAGCCTTCTTCACATGCTTGATGATCTCCTCCTTTTTCATTGGACCTTGTTCCTCAAGCGTTTCGCGAATGACATCGCGCACGACGCCCGGCTTGTACCCCCATTCGGTAAGCGCGTAGAGCCCGCGGCCGACCAGGACGAAACGAGGGTCTTTGATGAGCTCGTTGTGCGTGGTCGCAATGTGCGCCTTTTTTGAAAAAAGCGTGCCGATGGTCTTCGCGACATCAGAGAAATGCATCGGTTCACCATGGCGCTTCACTGCGAGGTATGCGTAATCGCGCACGCCCTTGATGCGGATGGCCGGTGCGGTCGTGCGGCCCCATTCGGCAAGCGGATTGCTGCCGATATGCTTCGACAAAGAAAGCCAACGCTTCAGCACCTCTTCGTTCTTATAGGCATCGTTGACTTCCTTCAATTCATCGAGGAAACGGTCCAGAAGAGCCCCTTCCTTGACCACTTCATTATCGGAAAGCGAGGAGTAGAGGCGTGTGAGCGCAGTATGAATATGCTTTGCCGTTACGCTATCCACATGCCAGCGCGCGAGAAAATCGTTCGTCTCGCGCTCGCGGAAAAATGCCGAATTGACCATGAGGAAGAAACGAAAGCGGTTGCGGCTCTTTTCGTCCTTGCCGAGCGCGGAAAGAAGCGCTTCTTCGGGCACGATTGCGCCGAGCGAGTGTATGTATTTTGCGATCTCTTCAAACGCGGAAGTCGCCTCCTTAAAAGCTTTGCTTGCACGTACGGCATCAAGGCCGGCGGCCTCGATCTGGCGTACGCGCTCGCGGGTGATGCTGGAACGGTCGCCGATGGCTTCGAGCGTCTCGCGCTCTGTAGCAGTGCCGAGCCCGAACCGGCGGATAAGGACCTCTCGTGCGCGCTCCGGAGCCGCGACAAGAAGACGTTTCGCAAGCGATGCGCTGTCAAAGGAAAACGAAGCGGACGGCGAGTTTTTCGCCTTTCCGTGCTTGCTGGTCGGACTTGCCTTTTTCATGTGTTCTAATTTATAGCAAACGCCTTATAATAAGTCAACCCCTACCTGATATGTGGGACTATACCACAAGATTTATGATCCTGCCTGGCACGTAAATCACCCGTTTCGGCTCGTTCCCGTCGAGCATAGCCATGATGGTCGGCAGAGCCTTTGCAGCCGCCAGTGCGGCTTCTTCGACGGCATCCGCAGGGAGCGTAATAGAGCCGCGGCGCTTGCCGTTCACCTGCACGACGATCTCGCTATGGCTCGCGGCAATAATCTTTTCGTCAAATGAAGGCCACGGAGCGAGGTGGATGGAGGAAGTTTCTCCGGAGAGCTCCCACAATTCCTCTGTGGAGTGGGGTGCCAGTGGCGCAAGGATGCAAATGAAAGAACGCCACTGCTCTTTTCCTATGTTCCCGACTTCTTCGATCTTGTTCAGGAATATCATCGCTTGGCTCACGGCGGTATTGAATTTGAACGACTCGATGTCCGCGCCTATTTTCTGAATGGTGCGATGCAGGAGCGGCTCGAGCTCCGGAACCGGCGCATCCGTGACCGTCTCATGCAGATTCCACAATCGCTCCACGAAACGCGATGTACCGGCAATGGAAGCAGTGCTCCAGTTCGTTGTGTTCTCGAATGGCCCCATGAACATTTCATAGATACGGAACGCATCAGCGCCGTATTCCGCGATGACGTCGTCCGGATTGATGACATTGCCGTAGCGCTTGCTCATTTTGCGACCGTCTTCTGCAAGGATGAAACCGAGGAACTCCAGCCGCGCGAACGGTTCTTGCGTGCTCACTACGCCGATATCATAGAGGAACTTGTGCCAGAAGCGCGCATAGATGAGATGGCGCACGGCGTGATCGCCGCCCACGTACACGTCGACCGGCGCCCAATACTTTTCATTTTTCGTGGACACAAGCTGGGTTGCGTCATGCGGGTCCATGAAGCGCAGGTAATACCACGACGAGCCCGCCCATTGCGGCATCGTGTTCGTCTCGCGCTTCGCCGGCTCGCCGCATTTCGGACACTTCGTGTTGACCCACGATTCGATGGTGGCCAGGGGCGATTCGCCGGTGCCGGTCGGCTCATACGACTCCACCTCCGGCAATACGACCGGCAAATCTTCATACGGAACTGGCACCACGCCGTCTTTCGGACAATGAATGACCGGTATCGGCTCGCCCCAATAGCGCTGGCGTGAGAAAACCCAATCGCGGAGTTTGTAGCGCGTCACGCGCTTCCCTCCCACGGCTTGCGTAATATCCCATTTTGCCTGCTCGCTATCCTTGCCTGAAAAATCTCCCGAATTCGCAAGCAATCCGGAGCCGGTATAGACATGCGAATCCAAAAACGCGAGCGCCTGCAAATGTGATGTTGCCGTCAAAAATGACTTCAATTCTTCTTTCGTGAGCCAATGGAGTTCGTGTTTGGCGAGTTCTTCCGGAGAAACTTCCTCGCGAGCATCGCTTTTGAGCTCGATATAAAATGTCGGTGCATGCCCGAACCGATTGAGTTCTTTCGGTGCGTGGTAATACTTGCTATGAATAGTGCCGAACGATTCAACGATGCGCGCGTCGGTATAGCCGGTTTCTTCGCGGATCTCTTTCAAGGCGGTTTCTTCAGGCGCCATGCCTTCATCAATGCCGCCGGTAAGAAGTGTGCCCCATTCTGCCTTCGACCAATATAAGCCCATATACTTCTCGTCGCCCCAGTGCTTCACGATGGCAATGATGCCGTTGCTGTCTTGGACAGGCTCGTTCTCCCGGAATGCAGCGGAACCAGTCGTTTGTACAAGCACCGGCTCAACAACGTTCCGGACCGGAATATTAAATTTCTTTGCAAATTCGTAGTCGCGTTCGTCGTGCGCGGGGACTGCCATGATGGCGCCTGTACCGTACCCACCGAGTACGTAGTCGGCAACGTAGATAGGAATTTCTTCTTTCGTCGCGGGATTGAGCGCCCTGACGCCCTCGAGCTTCACGCCGGTCTTCTCTTTTCCTTCTGCGCCGCGTTCTATCTCTGTCTTCGTTGCCGCCTGCGCGACGTACGCCCGCACGTCATCTGCATTAATTAAGGATTTCGTAAACCCATAATTTTTATCGGTGAGAAAGCGATGCTCCGGCGCGAGCACCAGATACGTCGCACCATAGAGCGTGTCCGGTCGCGTCGTGAATACGGTTACGGTTTCCTCGCTCCCGACTATCGGAAAGCTAATTTCCGCACCTTCGGAACGCCCTATCCAATTCCGTTGGGCTTCTTTGATGTGCTCCGGCCAGTTGAGCGAATCAAGGTCTGCGAGCATGCGATCGGCGTAGTCGGTAATTTTGAGCACCCACTGCGGCAAGCTTTTCTTCTCAACCGTAGTGCCGCAGCGTTCGCACACAGGACCGTCGAGGTCTTCATTCGCGAGTCCGGTCTTGCATGAGGGGCACCAGTTGATGGGCTCGTTCGATTGGAACGCGAGCTTATGCTCGAGCATTTTGAGGAATATCCACTGAGTCCATTTGTAGTACGCGGGATCGGTCGTGTTTATCTCGCGCGACCAGTCATAATCAAATCCGATGTGCGCGAGCTGTTGTTTGAAATTCGAAATGTTCTTCTCCACGGCAACGCGCGGATGCACTTTATTTTTGAGCGCATAATTTTCCGCCGGCAAACCGAATGCGTCCCATCCCATCGGGTGGAGCACCGAGTACCCCTGCATGCGCTTCATGCGAGAATAAATATCGGTCGCGATGTATCCGCGCGGATGGCCCACATGAAGCCCCTCCCCTGACGGGTATGGGAACATATCAAGCACATACGCTTTTTTCTTATCGGTATCTTCGGTTGAGCGATATGGTTCGTCCTTTTTCCATTTCTCCTGCCATTTCTTCTCAATGTGTTTGTGGTCGTACGCCATATGCTTTCCCAAGGTCCTTGGAATTCAGAATTTAGGGTTGCTTGTTGAGCGGCGGATAGAAGCTTGGGTCGATGGTCCGATCAAAACACACCTGACCAGCTCCGTGCTGCCAGTTGTCCACGCTTCCTATCTTCCCGCCGAGACCGACCGGCGCCGGCATCGCTACGCGAGTTTCAGACGTTTGGGCCGCATTCGCGCGAGTCTCTGCATTGAACTCGGCACACAGTTTGAATGAAAGTGCCCCTGTTGTTTGATACGTATATGGTTGTCCCGTCTGGGGATCCGTTGGTACCGGACCATAGTTGAGAGAGTTGTTGAGGTCAGTGATTGCTGTCGGCAGTTTTTGTTTCGCCTGCCAGAAATACACGACTTGCGACTGAATATTCTGGAGGTCGTTCACTTTCTGCGTATCGAAGCGCGCGAGACGTGCTTGCGCAGGGGTGCCGACGATGAAGAAGCCGGCGATGATGGTTACAAGTGCGAGAATTGCCACCCCGATGCGTACTGCGTTCCTACGCGCAGGGAACAGGTCCCAGTACCCTTTCAGGTCGGCAATGAAATGCATGAACACTCCACCCGCGACAAGGAAAATAACGAGCACCTTGAGGAGAAATGCGGTCGTAAGCTCTTCACCGTTGAGGAAAGTAGTGAGGAGTGTGATGAGGTCGACTGCTATCGCAACGCCCGCGACAAACAAGGTCAGAATGAGCGCCCAGCGACGCACCCAGATTTCCTTGCGGGAAGCGTCCCGTGCGATGTCGGCGCGGATAAGCTTCATCAAGAGCAGGTAGAGCGGAAAGAGAACGATGATGGAGGCCATCTGATAACTGATGCCGCTCTGATACGGATCGGCCGGATAATAGGTGAGCGCATTCGGGAACGTATAATTGATGTACTCAAAAACGAGGAAGATATATGCGATGACGCTCCAATAGAACGTCACCATCGCCCCGGCCCACAAGAAGAAATCTTTCGGCGTTGTTTTTGGTTTATCCATACCCCGTATGACTACTGTGTGTAATCTTGATTAAGAATAAAAAGTGTACGACCCACATTGGCTACGATACTCCTTTGGTTCGTGAGTGTAGTCATACGGGGCATAGAGGTGGATTATACCACGCGTAAAAATGAACCACAGCCGCCTAGAAGGCGGCTGTATCCTTTGCGCACTAAAGTGCTTAGTTAGGAAAATCCACGATGGTGAAGTCGTCTCCACGTTTGTCGAAGTCTTCGTCCTGGTTTTTGATAT
>Ga0172379_10000309_pt1 | contig 129751 bp, 97 predicted proteins | sample GrowelOW334metaG_FD_119756 | JGI IMG/M metagenome (GOLD analysis project Ga0172379, IMG submission 119756) | Groundwater microbial communities from an aquifer near a municipal landfill in Southern Ontario, Canada - Groundwater well OW334 metaG | ecosystem: Environmental > Aquatic > Deep... | reverse complement strand
CGGCAACTCCAACTGGCGGGGACCGATCTGGATGCCGGTGAATATTATGATCCTCCGGGCGCTCCAGCAGTACTACCTCTACTATGGGGACAACTTTAAGGTCGAATGCCCGACCGGCTCCGGAAAAATGATGAACCTTTTCGAAGTGTCCAACGAGATCGTCCGCCGGCTGACCCGCATTTTCACCCGCGACCAAAAGGGCTGGCGTCCCACGAATGGGACAAGGGAAAAGGCTCAAACGGATCCCTATTGGAAAGACTACGTGCTGTTTTACGAGTATTTTCACGGGGACACCGGTGCGGGGATCGGCGCGTCCCATCAAACCGGCTGGACGGGACTCGTGGGGCCTCTGATTGAGTTGTACGGCGCGGTGAGTGCCCAGCAGCTGATGAAGGACGGCAAGCAAGCCGCGTTCGCCCGTGAAGGACTGGCTTCAGCAGTGAACGGGGCCAAAGGACAATCGAAAGGTTAGACGCTTGACCGCGCCAAGCAAGGATCAACCAAAGGCCCATAGCCTGAAGGCCATTGCGTTCGGGCCGGACGGGGCTCCCCGGCCGCTTGATAGGTATGACGCTCCGATGCTCGCGGTGAACGAGGGCGGCAGGCGGTTTCATGTCATGATCAAGCCCGCCGGTTCCGCCTGCAATCTTGACTGCCGGTACTGTTTTTATTTGAGCAAGGAGACTCTCCCCGCAGGTCCCGGCACCGGCCGGATGTCGGAAGAGACCCTTGAGCGTTTCATCGAGCAATACCTTGCGGGCGTGACCGGGCCCGAGGTCGTGTTCTCCTGGCAGGGCGGTGAGCCGACGCTCATGGGGCTGGATTTTTTCCGGCGGGTCGTCGTTCTCCAGAAAAAACACGCTAAGCTCGACCAAACCATCTCAAACGATCTGCAGACCAACGGGCTGCTGATCAATGAAGCGTGGTGCGACTTCCTCAAGGAGCACCGGTTTCTGGTGGGGCTGAGCATCGACGGGCCCCGGGAGATCCACGATGCCTTCCGGGTCACAAAGAACGGCTCGCCCACCTTCGAGAAGGTCTTTGGGGCTGCCATGCTCCTCAAGAAACACGGGGTTCCGTTCAATACCCTGACCTGTGTCCACCGCGTGAACGCGAGGCGCCCGCTCGACGTCTACCGTTTTTTGCGCCGCGAGCTTGGGTCGACCTACATGCAGTTCAACCCCGTCGTCGAATACAAAGGTTTCGAGCGGATGGCGCCCCTTTACTGGGACGCCGCGAAGCTTCCCAGGCAAGGGGACCCCGGAGCGCGACCCGGCCACCCGGATTCCGTCGTTACGGATTGGTCGGTGGATCCGGAGGACTGGGGCTATTTCCTGTGCAAGGTTTTTGACGAATGGCGCAGCCGGGACATGGGCAAGGCGCTCGTGAACCACTTCGAGACGCTCGTGGCACAGCACCTGGGACTGCCGTCGCAGCTATGCCTTTACGGCGAGTTCTGCGGCAAAGGGCTTGCACTCGAACACGACGGAGGCCTCTATGCCTGTGACCATTATGTTTATCCGGAATACAAGATCGGGACCATCCAAAAGGGCAGGCTGAGCGAAACGGTTTTCGCCCGCGAGCAGGTGAAATTCGGTTATGCCAAAAGCGAGGCCCTGCCGAAGGACTGCCGGCAGTGTCCGTATCTAAAGGACTGCTGGGGCGAGTGCCCGAAAAACAGGATCCTCCGCACCGCGGAAGGCGAGCCGGGGCTGAATTATCTTTGCTCCGGATTCAAGCGGTACTTCGCTCACGCCATCCCCGAAATCGAACGGATTGCGGCGCAGATCCGCAAGGAAGGAGTTCGTCCGCAGCCCAGGATGTGAGGGCCATCGTTTTTTTGAGCCACTTATTTCTGGGGCACTTTAGGGCATTTATGATAAAGTATGCCGCGCTCAGATTCCCGAATTCAAAGCCATCAGGATGTTTTTAACCCGAAGAAAGGCCGCCATGAAAAAAACAGCGTCTCTCTTTTTGATTTGTCTTCTTGCCGCGGGACTGACGGGATGCTCTTCCGTCGCGCTTGACCGCAAAGCAAAACTCCTGGGGTTCGGCGAGAACAAAATGCTGCCGAAAGCGCCCATTGTTTTTGTCCACGGGCTCAATAGCAGCGGCGAGTTTTGGTCCCGGAGCAAAATCATGAAGAAGCTCGGGGAATTCGGCTTTAGCTATGGAGGGGACCTCAAAGTCGGGCGCAAAGGTGACGAGATCACCGTTCGCACGGAAGGCATTCTTCCCGCGACCATGTACACGGTGACCTTCTCGAACAACCAAATGGCGATCGTCAAACAGGGCCGGGAACTCGCGGAGGTGATCAAGAAGGTCCGGGAGATCACCGGCTCTTCCAAGGTGATTTTGATCGGTCACAGCATGGGCGGTCTTGCGGCCCGCGAATACCTGCAGTCGGACTACTACCAGCATGATGTTCGCTCGTATATCTCTTTTGCGACGCCCCAGCGGGGGAGCGACTACGACGCGGAGCATTGGTATATGGCCATGCTTCCCTTCAAATGGCGTGTCGCGCTTTCGGGTTTGGATACCAAAAGCGATGCGGTGCGCGATCTCAAAAAAGACAGCATCTATCTGAACGGCGGGCCGGAGTTCAATACGCCGAACTGGTTTTATAGCAAGGATATCAACGGCAACGGTCGCACGGATGATACGATCGTGGGCCTGAATGATTTCAAAAAACGCCCCCTGCCCGAAGAGGTGGTCTACATTTCGATCTTGGGCGCGGGCAATATGCCCGTCCTTTCGACCAAGCGGCAGAATGAAAATTCGGACGGGGTCGTGGAGATTACGAGCCAGGATCTCAACGCGGTCCCCGGCGTGAATGTGAACGCGATGGTCTTGATTTCCCAGCAGCGGCATGTTTATCAGAATAAAGACGTTTGGGTCATTCTCCAGCTCCTGCGCTCGGCCAAATACATTCTTGAGAGCGAGCAGAGAAACGCCGCGCGTTGCGCTGCGGGAACCCTGAAAGGGCTGTAACCGGGATGGAGGGTGAAATGAAACGGAGTCCTGGGGTGAAAGGGTTGGCATTTGCGGCGGCCGTTCTCGCGGTTTTCGCAGGTTCCCATTCTTCTCTTTATGCTTCCGGCTTGTCCATGTATGAGCAGGGAGACCCTGCGATCGGGACTGCCTCGGTGGGTCAAACCGTGGCCGACGACGCGTCATCCGCTTACTAAAATCCGGCGGGGATGGTCGGGCTTGATCGCTCTGAAGTGCTGATGGGAAACCAACTCCTGGTCATGAATGCCGATTTCAAAACGGATTCGGACGTTCAGAATCCGTTCGTGGGAAGTGACGGCGGGAACGCCGGGATGAATATCCCCGGAGGGGGATTCTATTACGCGCAGAAAATCTACAAAGACCGGGTGGCCGCGGGCTGATATTTCCAGCGCGGCCGGTCATTGGATCGCAACATTTCATTCTTACCCATGATTGCGGAATAGGAGACTTCCTAATGAATCAGAAAAAGAAACACGGTTTTTTTGGCCTGATCGGAAAGCTGATCAAGTATACCGTCATTTTTTTCGTCCTCTATGCGGCTTTGAGGATAGGCTCCCAGGTTCTCCGGGAACGGGCGGATTATCGGGCGCTGAACCATCTCTATGCGGGTTATCGCGCCCTTCCTCAGAAACCGGCCATCGTATTCATTCCGGGCATGATGGCTTCGGTCTTGAGGGACCGCAATACCGGAAAGGTCATTTACGGTAATGTGATGCAGGGATTGATCGAAGAGCTGGAGCTTCCGATCGACGGCAAAACGCTTCGCGACAATCAGGACGAAGTTGTTTCCGGGGAAGTGGTCAAGACGTTCAAGTATATTCCGGGAGTTTTGGAGCTCGACTTGAACGACCAGATCCGCAAAGTCGCGGTCGAGGTCGGGGGATTTCGGCATGGGCAAGACGGATTCGGCCATGCCTGGGACTGGCGGCGCGATCTGATCGAGTCCGTTCAGCACCTTGACCGTGCCATCACGGACTTCAAAATCAAAACCGGACAACCGGACCTGAAGCTCAACCTGATATGCCACAGCGCCGGCGGCCTTGTTGCGCGCTATTACGCAAAATACGGAGCCAAGGATGTGCTCAATGACCCCTCGCCGGTTCCAACGTATGAGGGGGCGAAAAACATCAACAAGATCATCATGCTGGGCACTCCGAACAACGGCTCGGTGGAATCCTTCAAGTACGTCCATACCGGGCTTTGGCTTCCGAGCGTCGGCCGCGCCACTGCCGAGATGATCTTTTCCATGCCTGCTCTCTATGAGCTGATGCCCCTCGATGGGAAAAAGGTTTTTATCGATGCTAACGGGAACTTTATGGATATCGACCTCTATGACCCCGCGAACTGGGAACTCTACGGATGGTCTGTGTTTAATCCCGAACACCAGAGAAAAACGATGGAGCGTTTGAAAAAAGAACTCGGCGAGGCCGGAGGCGAGAAAAAATTCCGGGAAAGGCTGGAGGTCCAGCGGCGATTTCTTGCGCTCGTGCTTGACCGGGCCAAGAAATTCCAGACGGCTTTATGGGCCGGTGATCCGATCGAAGAGAAGCAGAAAGTCCGCTATATTGTGTTCGGAGGGGACCGGGAGCCCACCTTGCAGGCGGCGATCCTGAGCCGCGATGACAAAGGGATGTGGAAGACTGCGTTTGAGACGAAGAATCCCGAGCTCAAGGACGTTCTTTTGGGCTATGGCGATATGAGCGTCACCAAGGAAAGCGTTTTGGGCCGTCACACGGTCGAAAAGGACGGTGCGAGTACCCGGGTGCAGCTCCCGCTTACACACTCGGTTTTCTTTTTCTCGAATCATGTGAACATGCCCAAGGACATGACCTTTTTGGACAATGTGCTTCACGTGATCTTCGAAGAGTACGATCCGGCCCCGGTCCCAAAGCGAAAAGCTGGACTTTTGCGCCAGTTTTTGAATATGGAATAGGCTCGTTCGTTCGCAGTCAAACGCCGGGGGTTTTCCTCTTACTTGGGAGGAAAGGCCTTGAAAGCTTTTGTGACCGCCTGGTCAATTCTTTTCGCCCGCTCAACCGGCGTTCGCGAGGGGTCCATGACGTCGCTGACGGTGCCCCGCCACAGCAAGCGCTTTATTTTCGCGTCCGCGAGATCGATGATGATGGATCCCTCGTCATAAGAGGTGATCATCGTGTCTGCAGAGCTCCATCCCGCATAATTGTAGGCTCCGGCTCCGTAAGGGCCCCCGTACGGAGTCATGTAGCCGTAAGAAGGAAAGGTGGTCGCCTCGATCTTGCCCTGGATGGCGGCCTGATAGCTGACCCAGAAATCGGGATTCGCGTCGTTTTTGGAGTATCCCTTTGCCTTGAGAGCCGAATCGATGGCCTCGCGGACCCTATCGTCGAGAAGCATATTATTGTCAATCCGCGGGTTGCCTGTCGGGGGCTGTTGTCCCGGGACCCAGGCGTAACTGCGCAGCTGGGAAAAGTTCGCGGAGGTGTCCCAGTCCGCGTGAGTTGTCAAGGTCGAGCAGCCGGTGAAGGCCAGCATCATAAGGACCAAAAGCGAAGAAAGGGAAACTGCCGGGGGGCGATTCATAAAAGGCTCCTTTGAGTGAAAGGGTTATCCGGGCGAATGATGCTAGCATATTCGGGCGGACGGATGCAACGACTGATATGAATTGATCGACAAAATGCGCGAAATGAATTAACATGACCCGCTAATTGCCGTCCCCGAATGAAAATATACGGAGGAAATAATCCCATGAAGAAATTGATCGGAACCGGTTTATTTGTGTTTATCTGCCTGAGTACGTTTTCAACCGTTGCTTTGGCTTTGCCTGCCTTTTTGGACCGAAGGCCCGAGGATGAGCAGAGGAAGTCGATCCAGAGTCGCTCCGAAGAAGTGCTCGCGGCGCTCTATAAGGCTCAGCCGTCGGCTAAATCCTCGGTCGAGAAGGCCTACGGCTATGCCACGTTCAGTAATTTCGGAGTCAAAATCTTTTTTGCGGGCAGCGGGACAGGGCGGGGCGTTGCCGTGAACAACAAGACCGGTCAAAAAGTTTTCATGAACATGGCCGAGCTTCAGGCAGGACTCGGGATCGGCGTCAAAAAATTCATGTTGATCTGGATTTTCGACAACGAAGGGTCCTTCAATAATTTTGTTAATTCCGGATGGGAAATCGGGGCGCAGGCGTCCGCCGCGGCCAAAGCGGGGGACACCGGAGGCGCTTATGAAGGAGCGGTTCCGATTGCTTCGGGGATTTGGCTTTATCAGCTCACCGATGCCGGGGTTTCTTTGGAGCTGACCGCCAAAGGCACGAAGTATTACAAGGATAATGACCTCAATAATAAAAAATAGCAGTCTGACAGGAAGCATGAGTCTGAAAAAACAGGCGAGGACTTCGCCAAAGGGGTTCGGGATGAAAAGAGCGATATGTTTCGTGACAGTCCTTGGGATGCTGTACGGGCCGGCGGGTTTTGCGGAGGATGCTCCGCCCATGAGTCCCGAGCAATTTTATCTCAATCAGGCTTCGGCGGCGAAGTTCGGCGAGCTTCGCAAGGAAGCCAAGGGTTCCTTCCAGGGGATCTTGCTCTATCCGGACGACATCCGTAATTCAGTGCTCGAGCTTGCCCAGCATCCCGAGCTGATTGCCCTGATCAAGAACAAATCGGTCTTGAACGAACCGGAGTTTGACAAGCTTGTTCAGACGAAACCCGCGGAAGTCCGGGACGCCATCGATAAACTCAAGGCCTATCCCGAAGTGATCGGCATTCTAAACGACAATATCGTCGTGACCGCGCTTTTGGGAGAAATGGTCAAAGAGAAAAAAGAGGAAACGACTGCCGTGATCAAGCGGATGAGCGACAACGTCCAGCAGGGGCATGCCGTGGCGGTCGATGCCTGGACCGAGCTCATGCGGGACAATCCGAAGGCGGTCGAGGACCTTCAGGCGGCCTCGGAGGCCTATGCCAAGCAGAATAATCTGCCCTCCCCGAATAAGCCCGTGGCAAGCAACGGCCAGGTGATGGCCGCGGCGAATCCTTACGGATACTACGTCGATCAGAGCAATACGGTGGTCATTCAGGAGATGCCTTCGAGCGACATGATGAAGTACACCATGGCCAATCAGGCCATGTACACGATGCTTTTTGCCGCCGCCGTGAACCATCATTCGGTCTTCTACGACGATTATTACTGGGACTATTACCAGGATCACTGGGAGGATAACTGGAACGAGTATAACGACAACTTAAACGGGATCGAAAGCCAACTGGGCGATCTCAATAGCAATATCGACGAGATGCAGACGAATTGGGACAACAAAAAGAACGACTGGCAGCAAAAAAAGGACGATTGGAAGAACAATCATCCCGACCGGCCGACGGATGCTGCGGGCAAAGGCGATCGCTTGAAGCAGGGAGCGGGGGTTGATAACCGCCTTCCGGGAGAGGCAGGAGGCGGGCGGCTCGAGCAGGGGCCGCAGGTCAATAACAATATGGCCGCCGATAAGATTGGGGCCTCCCAGCTCGACAAGGCCGGCGCAGCGTCTGGATTGGCAGGGGCTCGTTCCAACGTCAGTTTTCAAGCTCCGTCACGCGAGCAGCAAATCGGCCGTGCTTCGCAGTTTCATTCCGGTTCCTGGGGGCAGCGCTCAGGCGGCTCCGGGGGATTTGGCGGAGGGAGCGGAGGCGGCGGAAGAAACTTTGAGTCTCGCGGCGGCGGCAGCCGTGGCGGGGGAGGAGGCGGCGGGGGCGGCGGCAGCCGTGGAGGGGGTGGCGGCGGCGGAGGCGGCGGCAGCCGTGGAGGTGGAGGTGGTGGCGGTGGCAGCCGTGGCGGCGGTGGCGGACGCGGCCGTTAAAATCGGAGCGAGTCAGCCCTAACGATTGGAGTCCATGAAATGCACTCAGCGGAAATACCGCTCAAGCTTGAGCAAGTCGAAAATAAAGACGGCATCCTGCGGGTCCGGCTCAACGGACGATTGAGCGCCAAAACGGCCGGAGGGATTTGGGAAGAAGGCACAGAGCTCATCCGCAAGACTCCCATGAAGGAGTTTGTTTTGGATGTCTCCGGCCTCGACTACTGCGACATGACGGGCATCGGGTTTATGCGCGACCTGAAGGCGTCTGTGGAGACTTCGAAGGCAGTCTTCCGCCTCGACGGGCTTCGCGCGGAATATAAAAATTTGTTCGATCTTGCGACCCAGCGCAGCGGTAAAGCGGCGGCGCTCAAGGCGGTGGTGAAGGATCACCCCGTGGCGGCGTTGGGGCGCCAAGTGTCCGGGATGTTCGGCGGGCTTTACGATCAAGTCGCCTTTATGGGCGAAGTCGTGAGTCAGGTCCTGCGCGCTCTGCTGAAGCCCGGCTCGATCCGCTGGAAGGACGTCTGGGTCTTTATCGAAAAAGCCGGCGTGGACGCCGTCGTGCTTGTCAGCATGACGGGGCTTTTGATCGGCGTGATCATGGCCTTTCAGTCGGCCTTGCCGCTCAAACAAATGGGCTCCGATGTTTTTGTCGCCAATGTCGTGGCGTTTGCGGTCCTAAGAGAGCTGGGGCCGCTCATTACGGGAATCATTTTGGCCGGCCGGACCGGTTCTGCGATCGCTGCCGAGATCGGGACCATGAAAATCAACGAGGAAGTCAACGCCCTGACCACAATGGGGATCGAGCCCGTGAGGTTTCTGGTGGTCAGCCGAATGCTCGGGATCGTTTTTTTGGCGCCGCTTCTGACGATCATCTGCGACTTTTTCGGCATGGTCGGCGGCGCGCTCGTCTTCAAGTCTCTCGGATATCCGCTGACGACCTACGTGAATCAGATCGTCACCGTTGTCACCTTGCGGGATATTTTTGGCGGGATTGTCAAAGCGTTTCCCTTCGGGATCGCGATTGCCGGGATCGGCTGCCTGCGCGGCATGCAGACCAAGACAGGGGCTTCGGCGGTCGGCGAATCGACGACGGCCTCGGTCGTGACGGGCATGGTCATGATTATCATTCTCGACGGCATTATTTCCGTCCTCTACTTCATTTTGGGGATATAACAATGCAAGCGCCCGCTTTGGCCGAGAAGGCCCGCGACAAGATCATCGAAGTCAAGGCCCTGAGCGCCGGCTACGGCGGCAACCTTGTGTTCGATCGAATCTCTTTTGATATCCAAAGGGGAGAGATTTTTGTCATCCTCGGCGGTTCGGGCTGCGGGAAAAGCACCATGCTCAAGCACATCATCGGACTTTATAAGCCGATGGCGGGCGAGATTCTGATCGAGGGCAAAGACATGGTGAAAGCCGAAGGACGAGAGCGCCTCGACCTTTTGAACCGTATCGGCGTCATGTATCAAAGCGGCGCTCTCTTCGGCTCGATGGATTTGCTGCAGAATATCATGCTGCCCCTGGAGGAGTTTACGGACCTTCCGCTCGAGGCCAGAAAATCCGTGGCGGCTCTCAAGCTGATGCTCGTGGGGCTCCAGGGATTCGAACATCATATGCCCTCCGAGATTTCCGGCGGCATGCAGAAGCGGGCCGCCATCGCGCGCGCGATGGCGCTTGACCCAAAAATCCTGTTCTTGGACGAACCTTCGGCGGGCCTCGACCCGATCACCTCGGCCGAGCTCGACCAGCTGATCATGAAGCTCTCAAAATACCTGGGAATCACGTTCGTCATCGTGACCCACGAGCTTGACAGCATCTTTACGATTGCCAACCGCATCATCATGCTCGACAAGAAGACCAAAAAGATCATTGCGGAAGGCAATCCGAATGAGCTGAAAAAGCATGCCCAGGATGAAAATGTGCGGAAGTTCTTTAACCGCCAGGTTTCCAAAGACGAACTGTAATCATTGCCGGTGCAACGCTACCCTATGGAGAAATCAAGATGAGTGAAAAAACACGTTATTTCCGAATCGGGCTGTTTACGATTTTTGCTTTGGCCCTGCTTTGCATCGGCCTGGTGGTCTTCGGGGCGGGGGCCGCTTTTCAGGACCCGCCGCTCATTGCGGAAACCTATTTCAAGGGGTCGGTCCAGGGCCTGGATGTCGGGGCGCTCGTGAAGATGAACGGCGTGCGTGTCGGCAAGGTCAAGGAAATCCTGTTCGTCAAGGATATCTACGCCAAAGACCTGACGTTCAAAGACCTGAACTCCAAATACACGATGGTTTATGTTTCCCTCGAGCTGGAAAGTAAATTTTTCCCGCGGCTCAAAGGAAAAAGCCGTGCCGAGGTTCAGGCGGTCATCGATCATATGGCCCAACAAGACACCTTCCGGGCGAAACTCGAATCGATCGGCATTACGGGGCTGGTTTACGTGGAGCTGGGTTTCTATAATCCCGACGAAACGCCGCCCCCCATGGAATTGGCCTGGACTCCGCAGCATTGTTACATTCCCTCGGCGCCGGGCGTAGCCACACGGTTGGGGGAGTCGCTCGATAAATTGCTGAACAAAATGGATACGGACGTGTATCCGATGATGTCCAATATCAACAAGGCCTCGGCGGATTTTCCCGTGCTGACGCGGCAAATCAGCGAGATCCTGCCCTCCATTCAGAGCATTGCGAAAAATATCGACGATATCACTTCCACCGGGAAAAAATATCCGTCGCAGATGATCTTTGGCGACGCACCCTCCAAATCGAGGTATGACCAATGATCCAGCGCGCACTTTCCAAGAAAACGACCGGACTTTATTGTTTGCTCGGCCTTCTCGCGATTTTTTCCGGGTGCGCCAATGTCGACCTGAAAAAGCCGTTTCCCGAGATCAAAACCTATTCGCTGGACCTGAGCCGCCAGGATCACGCGGCCTACGCCGGGAAGCCCGTGTCGGTCCGTTTCGACGCTTTTAGCGCCGTTCCCGCGTTTGCGGACAGGTATTTGACCTATCGCACAAGCGAAACGGCCTATGAACAGGATTTTTACAACCAGCTCATGACCTCGCCCGCAAAAATGACCGGGGACCAGGCGGCTTCCTGGATGAAGGGATCTGCGCTGGTTTCGGTCGTTGCGCCCCTCGAGGTTCCGATGACGCCCGATTATGTGGTCAACGGGCAATTGCTGGAGCTCTTCGGAGACTACCGGAATGCCTCGAGCCCGAAAGCGGTTTTGCACATTCAGTTGACGGTCAGCAGGCCGGCTTCTTCGGGGACGGCCGAGGTTTTGTTTCAGAAAGTCTATCCGGTGGATCTTGCCATCGACCGTCCGTCCCCCAAAGCTCTTACGGAAGGGTGGAGCCTTTGCTTGGGACAGATCATGGCGGATTTCGAGAACGATCTAAAAAACCACGTTTCGAGCCCATCTCCCAGCCGCTAAGAAAACCGGCAAGATCAACCTGTCAAGGAGTGCTAAGATGAAAAAGCAAAAATGGTTTTCTTCGATCAGCCTCGGCGTCAGCATGGCGACAGCTTTGGCTCCCACTTCCGGCATGGCACAAACAGAAAAACCGAGGTTTGAGCCGGACCGCACCAATCTGCCGATCCGTGAACCGCAATATCCTCACAGCACGGAACTCGATGTCCGCAAGGCCACACCGCCCCCGCCGTTTGCCGTCAAAGCTCCGGCCGGCGCTCCGAACGTGCTGATTGTTCTGATCGATGATATGGGATTCGCGCAGTCCAGCGCCTTCGGAGGTCCCTGCCACATGCCGAACGCGGAACGGTTGGCCCAGGAGGGCCTGCGATACAACCGGTTTCATACGACCGCCCTGAGCTCGCCGACCCGCGCGGCTCTTTTGACGGGACGAAACCACCATACGAATAATATGGGTTCGGTCACGGAGACCGCGACCGCTTTCCCGGGAGACACCGGACAACGTCCGGTCAGTGTGGCGCCGCTTGCGACCATGCTTCGCTACAACGGTTACTCCACCGCGGCCTTCGGAAAGAGCCATGAAACCGCAGCCTGGGAAGTCAGTCCCTCCGGCCCGACGGACCGTTGGCCGACCCGCTCCGGGTTTGACAAGTTTTACGGATTCCTCGGCGGTGAGGCGAACCAATGGTCACCTGCTATTTATGAGGACATGACCAAGATCGAGACGCCGACGACTCCCAATTATCATTTTATGACGGACATGACCGACCACGCGATTGCGTGGATGCGCTCCCAAAAAGTGTTCACGCCGGACAAGCCTTTCTTCATGTACTTCGCTCCGGGTGCGACGCACGCCCCGCATCACGTGCCGAAAGAATGGATCGAGAAGAACAAAGGCCGGTTTGATCAAGGATGGGACAAGCTGCGCGAAGAAACGTTTGAGCGCCAGAAAAAGCTGGGAGTCGTCCCTGCCGGCACGAAGCTTGCGCCGAAGCCGGAAGCCATCAAGGATTGGGACACCCTCAGCGCGGACGAGAAAAAACTCTTTGCCCGGCAGATGGAAGTTTTTGCCGGCTTCGCCGAGTATACCGATCACGAAGTGGGCCGGCTTCTCCAATCCATCGAGGAGATGGGGCAAATGGAAAATACGCTCGTTTTTTATATCCTCGGGGATAACGGCGCAAGCCCCGAAGGCGGCATGACGGGCGCTTTTAACGAAATGTCCTATTTCAACAACATGCCCGAGACGGTCCAGGAGATTCTCAAGCATTATGACCAGCTTGGCAGCGCCACCACGTACAACCACTATGCCGCGGGATGGGCCGTGGCGGGGGACACTCCCTTCATGTGGACCAAACAGGTGGCCTCCAACTACGGCGGGACCCGGAACGGTCTCGTGGTTTATTGGCCCAAGGGCATCCGGGCCAAGGGAGAGGTCAGGGCGCAGTGGCATCACGTGATTGACGTTGCGCCTACGATTTTAGAGGCTGCGGGCCTGCCCGAACCCAAGGCGGTGGACGGGGTCGAGCAGACGCCGATCGAGGGCGTGAGCATGCTCTATTCCTTTAACGATGCCAAGGCGAAGGACCGCCACCTGACGCAGTACTTCGAAATGTTTGCCAACCGCGCGATTTATCACGAGGGTTGGTATGCGGGGACCGTCCACAAGGCTCCGTGGGAACCCCAGCCTCGGGCAGACCTTGAAAATGACAAATGGGAGCTCTATGACACGACCAAGGATTTCAGTTTGACGAACGATTTGGCGGCGTCCAATCCCGGAAAACTCAAGGAAATGCGGGCTCTTTTCATGAAAGAGGCGGAAAAATATTCGGTGCTTCCGCTCGATGACCGTTTTATCGAAAGGATGGATGCTTCCCTCGTAGGGCGGCCCGATCTGACGGCCGGGCGTTCGTCGTTCACGGTCTACGAAGGGATGACCGGAATGTCCGAGAACGTTTTTATCAACACCAAGTGCCGCTCGCACAGCATCACGGCCGACGTCGAGATCCCCGAGGGCGGGGCCAACGGAGTCATTCTCGCGCAGGCCGGCAGGTTTGGCGGGTGGAGTTTGTATCTCAAGGACGGCAAGCCCACCTATACCTATAATTTCCTGGGCATGAACCGGACGACGATTGCCGCGACTTCGCCGCTTCAAGCCGGCAAAGCGGTGATCCGCTTCGAATTTGCCTATGACGGAGGCGGCATGTTCAAAGGCGGGTTGGGAACGATTTTCGTGAATGGCGAGAAAGTCGCCGAAGGGCGGATCGAGCGCTGTCAGATATTCTTTTCCGCGGATGAAGGAGCGGACGTCGGGGAAGACGGAGAGTCTCCGGTCGTTGAAGATTACGGGATCCCTGCGCCCTATAAGTTCACCGGTAAAATCGACAAAGTCACCCTGGATCTGAATCCGGTGGCACCTGCGGCGGCCCAGGCCCAAGCGCAGGCCCAACAGGAAGCTAGCCGCAAGAAAGCGGTTTCCGACTAAACCCCGAGTCGCAAGGAAGCGGACGATGAGAAGTGGCGGCAAAACGATGAGAAATCTGCGGTTTTTGCATCCGGCCGTGATCGTTCTGTGTTTTTTTACGGTTTTTCTGCTCGGGGCATTTCCCGCCCGTCTTCTTTGCGCAAGCGAACCCTCTCATCAGGAGGCCTCCTCCGACGCCAAAGCTCCCACACAAGAGGAAGCCTCCGGGGAGGTGAAATCGGTTGCCCTGGAAAAGGTCAGCGAGAAGATCGAGGAGGAGAAGGCCCTGGGGGCGCCGGCCAACCAGGCCAGACAAATGGCCCGGGAGCTGCGCGAAATCGACGCCGAGCAGAAGGCGCTCGCCGAAGCCTCGGCCTCGATGCCCGAAGGAACGCTCGAGGGCGTTTGCGATTCGAAGCTCACGCTGCAGTCGAAAATGGCCCTTGCCGATCGAAAAAGGGATCTGGTCGAAAAGCGGGCGGCGTTTCTCGCCGAAAAGGTCCGCATCCAAAGCGTGATTCATCAAAAGATCCGTTTTTTCCTGACCAATGTTTTCTCCGAGAGCGCGTCTTTTTTCGTCATTACCGATCAGATCAAGATGCTTCGCGGTTCGATCGATCTGCGCCTCCGGGAGCGGCGCCTCTTTGAGCGCGAACTCGAAGCGGTTTCGGCCCGGGTGCAGATCGAAGAAAAGTACCTGAGCACCAAGAGCCTTCTTTTGGCGGTTTCCAAGAATGAGGAAAAGGCGTGCCTCCAAGAAGCCCTCTCATTGGCCGAGGAACGGTTGAAAGTTTTCAAGGACCTCCGGGCGTTCTATGAGGAGCAGATCGAGTTCTCCGCGACGCGGATCCAGGGCGCCCGGGAATTTGACAATCTGATCCGGCTTCGCCGTAAGGAAATTTTGACGAAGAAACTGTTTTCGAAGGCGCAGGTGGCCTGCGGGCCGCGCGAGATCGCCCTGGCCCTGTCGTGGGGGCTTTTCCTGGCGGCTTTTTTTGTGTTTCGCAGGCGGTTTTACACGTGGATCCGCAGATTGCCCTCTTTCCTTAACCGGGAAGGGGACCTTGCGACCACCCGGGCGCTTTGGTTTTTTGGATGCGCGTCGCTCCTTGTCTACGGGGGACTGAGTGCCTTGGGGTACCGCTGGGGCGCCCTCGCTTTGGGGGTAGCCTCTTTGTGCCTTTTCTGGGCCCTGCTCGGGTTCGTTTGTGTCAAAGGGCTCGTCGAATGGATTTTTATGAGCATCCTTCAAAGAATCAGCCGGACGACCCAGGCCGAGATCAAGCAGTCTTCGCCCGTTTATTTTATCGTGCAAACAGCGCTCATGTGGCTGATCTTCGGAGGCATTTTTTATCAGATTCTGAACTACTGGGCCTTCCGGCACGAGGCGGGAGAATTTCTGTTCCGGGTCGCGCATCACCCCTTGTTCAGGTCGGAGAAAATCACCCTTTCCCTTTGGATCCTCGGCCGGTCCCTGATCGCTTTCTGGGCCTTTTATGCGTTTGCCCGTTTTTTAAACGGGATTTTGACGGCCCGTGTTTTTCCCAAAACGGCGCTCAATAAGAACAGCCAGAACGCCATTCGCTCGGTCATCCAGTTTTTCTTCATGGTGACCGGGGCGCTGGCGGGCCTCCAGATGCTCGGCATCGATCTGAACGCGCTCGCGGTTTTTTCCGGCACCCTCGGGATCGGGATCGGCTTCGGCCTCCAGGAGATTGTCAAAAATATCTTCAGCGGGTTTGTGATCTTTTTCGAGCGTCCGATCCGGGTCGGCGATGTCGTCGAAATCGAGGGGACCCCCGGCACCGTCAAATCGATCCGGACCCGGAGCACCATCGTCAATTCCTTCGACAATATCTCGATGGTGGTGCCCAATTCCGATTTTCTGAACCGCCGAGTGGTCAACTGGAGCCATTCCGACCGGACGGTCCGTGTGGAATCGCGGATCGGAGTCGCTTATGGGTCGGACGTGGCGCTCGTGAAGCAAATCCTTCTCGGGATTGCGAAGGCCAACTCCAGGATTCTCGCGCGTCCGGAACCGTTTGTCATTTTCGAGGAATTCGCGGAAAGCGCGCTTCTTTTCAAGGTGTTCTACTGGACGGACGTGGCGGACCGCCTGGAGGTCAAAAGCGAGATCAATTTTTCGATTTATGAGCAATTCAAAGAAAAAGGGATCACCATTCCTTTTCCCCAGCGTGATCTCCATCTGAAATCCTCCGATTTCGAGCTGAAAGGAAAAGGTTCATGACTCTCGACAAAGTTTTTCAGCAGGCCCCTTTCGAAGCGCTGTTTTTTTTGACGGTGCTTGTGGTGTTGATTGCGATCGAAGCGGGCCTGCGTTACGGAAGAGCGAGCCGCAAGCGCAATCCGTGTGAAACCGATGCTCCGATCGGCACGCTGGTCGGCGCGATGCTTGGGCTGCTGGCTTTTATTCTGGCTTTTACTTTTGGAATGGCGGGTTCCAACTTCGAGGCCAGGCGCATGGGGGTCCTGAAGGAGTCCAATGCCATTGGGACGCTTTATTTGCGGGCGGATTTTATTCCGCAGCCCGCACGCTCCGAAATCCGCGATTTTTTGCGCGAGTATGTCCGGCTCCGTTTGACAGGGACCGAGCTCGGCAAAACGGAGGCTTCCATCCGGCGGTCCGAAGAGATCCTGGATGCCCTTTGGGCCCGGGCGGCGGTTTTGGCGGATAAAAATCCGCCCACCGTCCTGACCGGGCTTTTTGTCCAGGCGTTAAACGAGGTCATCGACGTCCATTCGGAGCGGGTAATGCTGGGGCAGACCAAGCGGATTCCGGGGGTCATTTGGCTCTCCCTTTATTTTATGACCGGCTTGTCCATGCTGGCCGTCGGCTACCAATTCGGAATCGACGGGACGAGAAGCGTTCTAGGGGCCATCATCCTGGCCTTGACGTTTTCGGCCGTCATCGTTTTGATTGCGGACCTCGACAGCCCCCGCAGGGGCCTGATCAAAAACTCCCAGGACACCATGCTTGCCTTGCAGAAGCAATTGGAAGTGAAATCCTCTCAAACCATGATGGCGGAACCCTAAAAACTAAAGGAGCTGCACCGATGTCCATGACGGTCAGAAAAGATTCCGGAAAATATCGATCCCCCTTCAAGTGGATGGCAGGGTGTCTGCTTCTGGCCGTTTTTGCCGGGTGCGCCTCGACGGAGGTGACGTCCGAAACGAAGTATACGGGCCCCAAGATTGCGAGACCCAAGCGGATCCTCATTGATGATTTTACTTCCAATCTGTCCGATGTGCCGGCAACTTCTCCGTTGCGGAGCCAATTGTCCGCTAAGACCGCGCCGAATTCTGTCGAGAGCGGGGAGGTCGGCCGGAAGCTGGGTGTCCAAATCGCAAGTGATTTGGCCTCTGAAATCCAAGGGATGGGGCTGATTGCAACACGCTCCGCAAAAGCGACTCCTCCCCGTCAAGGGGACATTGTGATCAAAGGCTATTTTATGACTCTTGACGAAGGCAGCGCGGCCCAGCGCATGGGGCTCGGCTTCGGTTCCGGGAACGCCGAATTGAAAGTGAGGGTGGAGGGTTATCAAATGACCGCGACCGGCTTGAAGTATCTTGCGGGTGGGGAAGCCAGCGCCGACGGCGCCAAAACCCCCGGAGCGGCCGTTGGCATTGCCGTCGCGATTGCGACCGCAAATCCGGTCGGCGTCATTGTCGGCAGCAGCGTGAAGGGGGCCGGTGAAGTGACCGGCAAGGACACCATCGAAGGGGAAGGCCGGCGGATTGCCAAGCTGGTGGCGTCGAAACTCCGGCAGGCATTCGAACGTCAGGGCTGGATCTAATCTTCATGAAAAAACGATGGAAGGCTCGCCTCCTTAACGGGGCCGGATTCCTGTTTCTATGGGTAGTCCTCCTTGGAAATGCTTGGGGCGCCCGGCCCGAGGGGCCTGCTCTGACGCGGGAAGAACTCGCCAATCAGGCGAATGCTCCGCTTTCGTCCATCATGCAAGTCCGCCTCCGGGATACTTGGATTCCGAAGTACGAACATTTGTCGGGAAAAAGCAACCTTTTTGGCATCGATGTTACCATGCCGCTTCCCGCATACCGGTTGCTGCCGATTCGCCATTTGACCCGCTTGACGATTCCTGCGGTCTTGACGAATCCGGACCATAAAACGGGGGGCGGCGATCTGCGTTTTATGGACCTGGCTATCTTGCGGGAAAGGAAACACTTCCTGTGGGGGATCGGGCCCACTTTGGTAATGCCCACGGCGGACGACCGCAGGTTCGGGCAGGGGAAGTGGCAGATCGGACCAGCCGGCGGATTTGCCGTTATGTCGAAGCGCTGTCTTGCGGGGTTGATTGTCCAGAATCCGATGTCGGTGGGCGGCGATAAGGACCGGCGCCCGGTCAACGATCTTTTCCTGCAGCCTTTCGTGACCTATCAGCTAGGGCGGGGCTGGTTTGTCCGCTCTCAGCCGCAGATTTATTTTAATCTCGAGCGGGGCGAAAAGGTCTTCCCGGTCGACTTCGGGGCGGGCAATACGTTCAACCTTCGCGGCCATATGATCAGCTGGTATGTTCAGCCGTACTGGAATTTTTCCGGCAGCGAGAGGGCGTACCCTCGCTACGGAGTCAGCGTGGGAATCACCTTTCTTTTCCCGAATTTCTGGAAGAATGCCGGCGGGCTTTGGGACCGGTACCGGCATGCGCCGGAGGATAAAAATGAGGAATGAAACCGCGTGAGGACTTGGGCATGAAAACGAGATTCTTTGCGGCCGTAATGGCGGTGGGTGTTATCCTGGCAGTCTGTCCCTGGCCGGTGTTTTCGGCCGCCGAGGCGGCGGATGCCCCCGCCAAGACGGATGAACATCGCCTCACGGGGCGGTGGGTGCGGCCGGACGGTGGGTATGTGATCGACATCCGGGGTGTTCAAGACGGCGGGAAACTCGACGCGGCTTATTTCAATCCGAATCCGATCCATGTTTCGCGCTCCGAATGGAGTCAAGACGGCGGGGTTCTGTCGGTCTTCGTTGAGCTGACCGACAGGAATTACCCCGGTGCGACCTACCGTTTGCGTTACGATCCGCGAAGCGAACAGCTGACAGGGGAGTATCACCAGCCGCTCCTCGGGGAAACCTTTGACGTGTCTTTCATTCGTGAGCCCCTGAACGGGCAATAAAATGCGAGAAAATTTTTTCAGGAGGGACCCAACATGATGTCGAGAATGCTGAAAGTCGGTTTGTGGATGATGGCGGTTCAATGTCTGGCCACGGGCGGCCTGCAGGCGGCGAATTTCGAAGGTTTGGAATTTCCCGATTCGATCAAGGCCGGCAGTGAAACCCTGGTCCTAAACGGCCTCGGCCCGAGGTTTGCAACCATGGCGAAGATCCGTGTCTACGTGGCCGGGCTTTATTTGCCGGCAAAAATCACTGATGCTGACACGCTGATTCAGTCGAAGGGGCTCAAGCAGCTTCACATGAAATTCCAGCGCGATGTCAGCGCGGACCAGTCCCGGGAAGCCTGGACGAAGGGGCTCGAAAAAGCGTCCAAAGCCTATCCGAACATTTCCGACAGGATCCCTCAGTTGATGGGTGCCATGAGCGACATGAAAAAAGGGGAGGAGATGATTTATTCCTTCACGGACGACCGGGTCGAAATCCTGGTCCGAGGGGAGTCCAAGGCCGCCATTCAGGGCCGTGATTTTATCGAAGCCCTTTTGACCGTGTGGTTGAAATATCCGCCCAATAAGGAGTTCGGCAAAGGGCTGCTCGGGCAATAACCCGTCAAGGAGATGCTATGAGAACATGCTTTTCGTTTTTGCTGCGGTGGATTTGTCTTCCGGTTCTTCTTCTGATTCTGCATCTTTGGAGTTTCGGGGCGCTTTACTTTTCGCCGATCCAGCCCGAGCCGCTCAGGACCGCTCTGGCGTACGCGTACGCGGCCGCCATCCCGCTCGCCATCCTGGTCCTGCGTTCCAAAAAATGGGCGGTCATCCTGCCGCTTGCGGGATTCTTGTGCGTGCTGGCCTACGAATGGCAGATTCAGCCCAAAACGAATGCCCATTATCCTCCCGCCGTCGAAAAGACGGCGTATGCGGATTTGAACGGCGACCGGGTCGCGCTCCACAATATCCGGAACGCCGACTACCGGACGGTCGACGATTTTGACGTCCGGTGGGAGACACGCGAATACGATCTGAAAGATATCCGGACCCTGGATATTTTTGTCAATTACTGGGGGGTGGATGCCGTTGCGCACGTTTTCGTGAGCTTTGGCTTTGCCGACGGCCGCTACCAGGCCGTTTCCATCGAATACCGGCCGGAAGTGGGCGAAAGCTACGGCACGTTCAACGGGCTCTTCAAACAATACGAGATTATTTACGTGTGGGCGGATGAGCGGGACGTCGCGCGCCTGCGCACGAACTACCGCAAAGAAGACGTGTACCTTTACCGGACCCGGCTTTCTCCGGACCAAGTCCGGAGGCTTTTTGTGAGCATGATCGAACGGACGAACGCCCTTCATGAGAAGCCGGAGTTCTACAACACGGTGACCGAAAGCTGTACCAATACCATCGGGGACCACGTCGTCAAGGCCAAACTCTATGACCTGCCTTTCTGGAAGCGCCGGATTCTTACCGGATCCGTGGACCGGCGGCTTTATGAGGGGGGGCTTCTCGAGCCCCTCGGCAAACCGTTCCCGCAGCTTCGCGCCCAAAGCAAGGTCAATGCCATCGCTCAGGCGGCGGATCAGGACCCGGAGTTTTCGAAAAAGATCAGAAGCTTATTCGCCAAGGGGTGACGAGGGGACGGGTTTGAGACAGCTTTAAACCGAGAGGAGAACTTTGATGAGCAAGAAAAATAAACGGATGAAAGAAATGAAAAAGGCCTTGGAGAGGAAAACCGGGAAGTTAAACGGTTTGTCCAAGAAAATGAAAAGCAAGATTTATAACCGGGAGATCGAACGGCTGCAAACCGAAATGGTCAAGCTGCAGGAGTGGATCAAGCTCAAAGGCCTCAAAGTAGTGGTGCTCTTCGAAGGGCGGGACGCGGCCGGCAAGGGGGGCGTCATCAAGCGCCTTTCGGCCCTTACGAATCCGCGCATCGTGCGGACCGCAGCTTTGGGCACTCCCACCGAGAAGGAAAGAACCCAGTGGTATTTTCAGCGCTATGCCGCCTATCTGCCGTCTGCCGGCGAGATGGTGCTTTTTGACCGCAGCTGGTACAATCGGGCCGGCGTGGAGCGCGTGATGGGTTTTTGCACGGACAAGGAATATTGGGATTTTTTGAATTTTTGCCCCGAGTTCGAGAAGATGCTGATCCATGCGGGGATCATCCTCATCAAGTACTGGTTTTCGGTCTCCGACGACGTCCAGGAAGCGCGCTTCCAGGAAAGATTCAAGGATCCCGCCCGGCGCTGGAAGCTCAGCCCGATGGACCTTGAAGCCCGGGCCCGCTGGGTGGACTATTCCAAGGCCAAAGACGTGATGTTCGAATACACGGACACGAAGCATTCTCCCTGGTTTGTGGTGGACGCGGATGATAAAAAATGTGCGCGCTTGAATTGCATGGCGCATCTTTTGTCCCGGATTCCCTATAAAGACGTGACCCAGAAGAAACTCGAGATTCCGAAGAGGCAGAAGGACAAAGGCTATAAACGCCCTCCTTTGAACAAGCAAAAATTCGTGCCGGCGGTTTATTAACCCAAAGACCCCGGAAGGCGAGGCCCTTTTGCGCGCCGTTTCTCTGCTGCTCGTTCTGATTCTTGTGACGGGCCCTGTGTCGGCTGACACGGCGCTCGAATACAAGGACCGGTTCATCCACGAAAATCACGAGGCCGAGGCTGCGACCGCCATGGTCGAGCGTGACGGGGAACTTTTTATTTCCGGTCTCGATACGACCCGCACAAGCGAGCGGGCGCTTGTGACCGCCCACACCATGCCCCTCGAAAAGAAGCCCGACGTCAATTTCCTCTGGCCCGTCGAGAAGAGGACTGTGCTCTCCACCGCTTTTACGGACATCGCCGTCCTGGGGGATGCCGTTTACGCTTCGGGCGCAAGTTCCATTCAGACGTCGCTCAGGCGAACGGGTGAGGTCTCGCCCCGGCTCGTAAAATTTCCGGTCGGGGAAGATCTCAAAAGCGGCAAGCCCGTATGGGCTGCGGACACGAAGAGCGTGTACGGCTTTCAATGGGGGAGCTTTCGCGCGGTGGCAGCCGCTACGGTCAACGGCTCCGACGAAATTTATGCGACCGGCTACGCCGGAAGGCCGGGACAGGCCAGCGCAGCGATCCTTGTCAAATATAACGGCGAAGGAAAACTTTTGTGGTTCCGGTCGCTCGCCGAGGACTGCCACCTTGCTTTGAGCGGCGGGACGGATGTGATTCTGGTCGAAGGGACGGTCTATGTGGCCGGTTTTTCCAAATCGGCCGACGTTGCGGATGCCGCCAAAGAGTCCGGCTTGCCGCCGCATCTGACCTTGTGGCGGTATGACCCGCAGGGGCATCTGGAGTGGATGAAAACAAGCGCCGGTTTGATGACCGCCGGTCTTGACCCCGACGTCCTCACGCAGAACGGGCTCGAAGCCCGGGTTCTTTTCGAAGGAGGCTTGATTTACGTGGCGGCCTCGAAGCTGAAACTGCCGAAGTTAAACAGCCCGGGGCATTTGCTGCTCATGAGCTTTAGGCCGGACGGGAAGCTTCTGTGGGAAACGAACTGGGAGGGCGACACGAAAACAGTCGATACGCTCCAGATGGGGCTTTCGGGGCTTGCGGCCGGTGAGGACCGGCTCTTCGTCTCCGCTCATATTGAGCAAAGGCCGGTGGGGGAATTGTTGTCCACGCGGGACCTCCTGTTGCTGGAGGTGGACCCTTCTTACGGGACGGTCCTCGGGAAACATTTTTTCAACCTCGGAGACCAGACGACGACTTCGGCCGGCGTGGCATGGATCAAGCCGGAGGTCTATGTGGCCGGGACGACTCAGCCCTATGGCCTCAGCGACGCGGACAAGCCCAATAAAGACATATTCCTTCTGAAATTTCTGGTCCGTCCGCAAAAGGGAGTGGCCCTCGAGATTCAGCCGGATCGTCCGGATCACCGGATCGTTTTGCCGGACCAGGCCATGGAGAAAAAAAGAAAGAGAATGGAAGTGGCCCTGATCGCGAAACCGAACTTTGAGACCGCGACCGAGGTGCGAGCGGATTCTCTGACCCTCGGAAGGACGGGATACGAGGCCTGCTGGGCGGGGTGCCGCGCGCAAGACGTCGACAAGGACGGCCTGAATGATCTTTTGTGCGAATTCGATCTGGTCTGGGACCTGCGGGGCGAGCCGCTGCCCATCTTTCACCCGGGAGACACCTCGGCGATTTTACGCGGCGAAACGCTCAAAGGAGAGCGGATCCTGGGGGTCGGGGATGTCGAGGTCCTCGGACCCGAAGAGAAGGAGGACAAGGCCGCCAACCCAACCCCGAAAGTTTAACAGGGGGCTATAGATTTTTCCTCCCGCATTCCTTATAATGCCTATCCATCCATGGAAAAAATTCTTCAGAGTATCAGCGATGTCCTGTGGGGTTGGCCTCTCATTATCCTGCTTTGCGGCACGCACCTGTTTTTGACCTTCCGCCTGAAGTGGATCCAGGGATTTTTAGGCCAGGCCATCCGGCTGTCCTTGAAGAAAACCGGGGAAGGGCGCGGGGATGTCGGCCATTTCGGCGCTCTGACCACGGCGCTTGCCGCAACGATCGGAACAGGAAATATCGTCGGCGTTTCGACTGCCATTGCTCTGGGCGGTCCGGGTGCGGTCCTGTGGATGTGGCTCACAGGCGTTTTCGGGATTGCAACCAAATACGCGGAAGCGGTCCTTTCCATCAAGTACCGAATCAAAACGCACCGGGGGCATTTTGCGGGCGGGCCGATGTACGTGATGGCGCTCGGGCTCAAGTCGAAATGGATGGCGGTCTGCTTTGCAGCCTTTACGGCGATTGCTGCTTTTGGAATCGGCAATACCGTTCAGGCGAATTCGATTGCGACGATGGTCGAACAAACTTTTCACGTCTCCCCCTGGATCAGCGGCGCCATCATGACCCTTCTGACAGCGGTCGTGATATTGGGCGGTATTCAGTCGATCGCGAAAGTCTGTGAAATGCTGGTTCCGTTCATGGCAATCGGTTATTGCGGGGGGTGTCTGATCCTCCTTTTCATGCGATGGCATAGCCTCCCTCAGACTGTCCTCGAGATTATCGGCACGGCCTTGACGGGGCAGGCCGCAATCGGCGGCTTTGCCGGTGCGGGAATCCGCGACGCAATCCGCTACGGCGTTGCGCGCGGACTGTTCTCAAACGAATCGGGCCTTGGGAGTGCGCCCATCGTGGCCGCGGCCGCGAAAACGAAAAACCCCGTCGAGCAGGCCCTCGTGTCCTCGACCGGCACGTTCTGGGACACGGTCGTGGTGTGCGCCATGACCGGCTTGGTCATCGTCAATTCCGGGGCGTGGGTGCGCGGACTGAACGGCGCGGCCCTTACTCAAACGGCGTTTGCGGCCATTCCGGTTATCGGCCCGGTGATCCTTTCCCTCGGCCTCCTGACGTTCGTCTTTTCGACCATTCTTGGCTGGTCGTATTACGGCGAGCGGGCGATCGAATATTTATTCGGTCATGCGGCGGTTTTGCCCTACCGCTGGCTGTGGGTTGCGGCAGTCATGGTGGGCTCGGTGGTCAGCATGCCTGTGGTCTGGACTTTTGCCGATATCGCGAACGCATTCATGGCCCTGCCGAACCTTGTATCCCTCATTCTGTTAAACAAAGTGGTCGTGAATGAAACACGGAAGTATCTCTGGGCTTCCCATGGCCCATCGGGTCAGAAAAAAAGAGAACCCATGAGCTCAAGAGCAACAAGGCTCCACCGATAAGAAAAAAAAGGAGACAATGATGAAAAAGAGAATCACGCTAGCCACGGTTCTGCTGGTGCTTGTGTTGTCCTGCTTGCCCGTACAGGCGGCAGAAGGACAGGGCCCGGTGGAGAAATTTGCAACGAAGACCGCCGCCAAGCTGGTGGCGGGCTGTCAGGCCGAGCTCGACAAGTACTGTCAAAACGTCACGCCCGGCGAGGGCCGCTTGGCTGCGTGCATCTACGCTCACGGCGACAAGCTTTCTCAAACCTGCGAAAGCGCTCTCTATGAATCGTCCAAGGAATTCCGCAACGCTGCTGAAAATATGGACGCATTTTCCGAGGCCTGCACGAAGGATATCGCGGCGGTTTGTCCCAAGGTCGAGGCAGGGGCCGGCCGCATTTTGGCGTGTCTTGAGGTGAACAAGGGAAAGATTTCCTCAAAATGCAATCAGGCTCTCAAAGCTTCTGGCGGCGATCTTGGGCAGAAGAAGGAGATGGGAACATGAGGATCTCAAGGTCGCTCATGAACGTAAAGACAATTTTTTCGGGGGTGACGGCTTTTGCCGGGATGACCGTATTGGCGGGGACGCTTGCCGGAGCCGAACCGGCTCCTCCCGCCGGCGATGCTGAAGAAATGTCCCAAGCGATGGCCGTCGTCGGCCACATGGCCGATTCGCTTGCGGGTGCGCCGAAGTTTAGCGTTACGATTGACATGGGTTTTGATGCCGTCCAGGACTCCGGCCAGAAGATCGAGTTCGGGGAGACCCGCGAGGTTCTTCTCGAACGGCCCAATCATCTGCGCGTGGACACCGCCAAGCGCAGCGGGGAAAAAAGCACGCTGACCTTTGATGGCCAGAGGGCCGCTCTCTATGAAGAGAGCGGACAAGTTTACGCGATTGAGCCAATTGACGGCGATGTCGACGAGGTGATCCGGCACTTGACCAAGGATCTCGAAGTGAGAGTTCCGCTTGCCGAAATGTTGTCGACCCGCCTCAAAGAAGGTTTGATCCGAGAGGCGCGGGAAGCCGCGATCGTGGAAGAATCCGTAATTGCCGGCGTTCTCTGCGATCACCTGGCGCTGCGGGGGACAGAGGTCGATATGCAGGTTTGGGTCGCGAAGGGCGATCAGCCGCTGCCCCAACGCGTCGTGATTACGTACAAACATGTCGCGGGCAGACCTCAGTTTTGGGCTCAATTCAGCCACTGGAACTTTTCGCCCGAAACGGCGGAAGCTCTCTTTGCGTTTGAGCCGCCGCAGGAAGCGAAAAAGATCGCGTTTTCGCCCGTGCAAAAAACGGACGTGAGTGAAACGCCGGAGATGGCGGAGGGGGAGGTCTCATGACGTCGCGCAAACGGCTCGAAGGATTTTTTTTGGGAGCGCTGCTTTTTTTGGCGATGGTTGCCCTTTGCGTGACCGATGCCTATGCTCGCGGGGGCCGTGGCGGTGGCGGCGGGGGATATTCCCGTGGCGGAGCCGCAAGCAGCGGGAGTTTTAGCGGCAGCGGAAAGAGCGGCAGAGCGCCTTCCGGAAGGCAGGGGAGCAGCCCCGCCGGACGGTCAGGAAACCTGCCGGAAAAGCCGGCCAATCCTCCGCCGAAGGACCTGGTGGCCCGGGAGAGCCGGCAGTTAGCCTCGGATAGACCTCAAAACCGTGAGGTGCGGTCGCAGAACTCCGACAACCGGGAGGACCTGCGCCAAGACGCTCTCGAGCGGCAGCAGGACCGTCAGGAAACCCTCTCGGATTATGACGATTATGCCCACGGCGGGTCCGGATATCCTGCGGCCGCCGCCCGCAGGCTAGCGGTGCTTTCCGGTGCGGTGATCGGGGCGACCCTGGATACGGCTGAATTCTACTCGGTAAGCGACGACTGTAGTTCGATGACGGTGGATGGCCAGACGTATTATCAATGCGGTTCCACATGGGTGCAAGAGGTGAGTCAGGACGGGCAGGTATCCTATGTCGTGATCAATTCACCGTTTTGAGTATGGCACGAATGAAAAACGCGTCAAATCTTTTAGGAGTAAGGCACGGTAAAAAGGGACTTCGCAAAGGCCGCTCAATCCGGAGGGCGATTTGCGCGGTTGCCCTGCTGCTGTGTTTTGTTTCCGGCGGCTGCGCGTCGTACAAGCCCGTTTTCGATCCCCAGGCGGCTTACTTCAGCCGCCTGGCGACGCAGGAGAAGGGCCCTCTCAAGGTGAGCGTGGTCGGGCTCGGGCCCGAAGAAAGTAAAAAGACCTTCGGGGTCAATCTCGCGGCGAGTAAGATCCTTCCCGTCTGGATCAAGATCGAGAATAACGATCCCGAACACTCGTACTTTTTCATGGAACGCGCGGTGGACCCCGAGTACTACACCCCCGGCGAGGCGGCCTTCAAATCGCAATATCATATCGGTTACCGGGTATCGGGGAAAGTTCTGCCGGAGTTTTTGGTGGATCTGCTTCGAACCCTTTTTCTTCCGTTCGATACGATGCTGACAGGCCGGGCCAATGAGAGGATGCGTGCGGCATTCCAGAAGCAGTCGCTCAAATACGGATGGATCCCGCCGAAGGAAACGCGCTCCGGATTTGTTTTTATTCCCCTGGGCCTCGGAACAAAGGAGATCCCCGTTGATTTATACGCCGATGCGCTGAAGACGGGCGCGGACAAATGCACGAGCTTTTTTTTCTTCATCCCGGTCCCGGGAATCAAGCAGGACTACCGCGGTCACGAGCTCGAGACCTACTATGCGAAGGATCAGATGATGGAGCTGCGCGACGAGGCCGCCCTGATGAAGGCTGTGGAGGAACTGCCGAGCTGCATGACGAATCGAAAGAAAACGAAGAGCGGGGACCCCGTCAATCTGGTCATGATCGGAGAGCTCGACGATCTTCTCGCTTCGTTTTCTGCGGCAAAATGGGCCGAAACGGAAATCATTTCCCTGGCGACGTCCTGGAAAATGGTCCAATCCGTCCTTTTCGCTAAACGGTACGAATACTCGCCGGTCAGCCCGCTCTTCTTATACGGCCGCAGCCAGGATATTGCGTTCCAGAAGGCCCGTGACACCATCAACGAGAGGATGCACCTGAGGCTTTGGTCCAGCCCGCTGCGGTATCAGGGGAAACCCGTCTGGGTGGGCTCCGTGAGCCGTGATATCGGGGTCCGCTTGACGACCAAGACGTGGAATCTGACGACTCACAAAATCGACCCCGATATCGACGAAGCGGCGCTTTACACTTTTTCGGACCTGCTCTATTGGCACCGGATCGAAAAATTCGCCGTCGCGACGGGTGTCCCTCCAAGTACGGAAGACAAGCCTGCAGCCAATCTCACCGGTGATCCCTATTACACGTCAGGCAAGCGCATGGTGATTTTATTGCCTAAAACGCGGCACATGGATTTTCCCGACAGGATGGGCGTGCAGGATTCGAAGGCTGCTTAGAAGAGCCTCTTTTCGTATGGGCGCGTTCTAACGGGTCCGAAGGTCGTAGGAGCGGTCGGTCTGCAGGGCGTATTCGAAACTGCACTGAGAGTCCGATCCGGTATTCACGGAGGTGATCCTGAGTTTTCCGTAGTAGCCTTCCTGCGTGATAAAAGCGATGACATCCCCGCTTTCGAGGATGAAGGTGTCCTGCGAATAGCCCGAGTCGGGGGCCATGTTGAGCTGGTCAAAGGACCCGTTCACTTTCTGAAGGCTGACGGAGCCAACCGGCAGAAAGATATTTTCCTCAAAATCGACATCGCCTGAGCGGGTAGGCCCCTCGGAGCCTCCTGAAAAGTCGAAACTGAAAGAGCCTAAGTTTTGGGACGAGCGAACCGTGCCGCGGCGGACTTCGAGCATCGGCTGCTGATTCTGGGCGGAAGCTGAGGAAGAAGGCTGGTTCGTTTCTGCGGTGGGGGGAACGGTCCCATCCTCCTCTCGGGCCTTTCGGACCTCCTCGACCGCTTTCGAGCTCAGGCCGCTCGATTCGGCAATTTCCACGGACAAGGACGCGTAGAGCAGGCTGCCCTTGAGGCTTTTGACCTTCATGGCGCCGTCCTCCAGGACGAAGAGAAACGTCGTATTCCCGCTGATTTTCTGCCCCTGCCCGTTTTTTTTGGCGATTTGGTTTTTGTCCCAGCGGACGTCGGCCGCATATTGGCCGCCGTTTTTTTGGATCCGGTTGATGTAAAGGGCGAGCCGGACGCCGCTGAAGCAATCGAAATCCTGGCGGACTCCGTCGAGGAGCGTTGCCTTGCTGCCTAAAAAATCCCGCGAAATCGAATCGCCGAAACGGTTGAGGTCCTGGGCTTCATAGGCGTCGGCGATTTTTTTCATAGCTTCGGCGACGAGTTGCTCCGCGTTAGCCGGGGCAGCTTCTGCGGCTTGTTGCGATGATTCCTGGCGCCGGCGTTCCTCTTCCCGGCGGCTCTGCTCCAGGAACTTCATCTGCTCTTCACGTTTTCTCGCTTGCTCGGCCTCGCGGGATTTGCGGGCGCTTTCCTCAAGGACGCGTTTTTTCTCTTCTTCGTCGGCGGCCGCCTGCTTCTCCAGCGCGGAAATTTCACCGTTGATTTGCGCGACAAGCACCGGCCAGCCTTGGACGACGGCGGCCAGTTCCGGCGAGGCGTCCCATGCCTTCTGTCTTTCGGCCGCGAGCGACGCGCTCTGCTTGAGCCCTTTCAGCCGTTCGATCTTGTCGGGGGTTTTCATGGCGGAATCTTTTCGGAGAAGTTCGAGGGCCTCGCGGGCATTCTTCGATTCGAGGGCGGCTTTGCTGACGGCGGCCCGGTAGTCTTTCTCGGCCTGCTCCAACCCCGCCTCATACGCCCGGATGCGTTCCGGGATTGAGTTGAGACGGTCGAGAGGGGCGTAAAAACTGCCCTGAAAATTCATGGCGTAAAGGACGTCGTTTTGAATGCGCTCCCGAAGTTCGGTCAGGCGCTTGATGGCTCCCGAGTGTTTTTGAAAGCCGTCTTTCAGTCCCTCGAGGTACCGGGCGCCTTCGGATTTTTTGGGAAGGACCGTCATCACCGTGCCGTTCGATTCCAAGGGGAAGATTTCTTCGGCGCGGGCGATGTCTCGCGCCGCGTCGCGCTCGAGGGCTTCGCGCAGGGCGGGGTCGGCGGCGACGGCGGTGAAGGTTTTGGTGAATTCGACGGCCAGCTTGTCTTTTCCCGCCAGGGTGCGCGCTTCCTCGAGGCGTCTTTCCAATGCCTCAAAGACCGGGGCATAGTCCGCGGCCAGTTTGTCCGGTTCTTTCATATCGGCTTCCAGGTCGATCAAACCCCAGGAATCCGGGGCTTGCACCATGGTCGCGATAAAATCCGGGCCTCTCGGAAGCTTGACGATGGACTGAAAAGGCTCGAGTGCGAGCTGGTAGGTTTCGGCCCCCGAAGCTTCGGTCACGGTGATCCGGGCAATTTTGGCCGGAACGAGCCGGGTGAATTCATCCCGGATTTCGCGGATCGTATTCTTGTATTTTGCGTAGAGCTGCTTTTTGACCCCGGCAAACCGGACCATGACGGCTTTGTCGCGCTTCACCTTTTCGAGGACCTCTTCGCAGACGCCCAGGGTCGTTTGGTAGTCTCCGGGCCGCCGCGAAGGCCTGTAAGTCGCTTCCAGGATTTTCTCCACATAGCGGTGGTCGGTGAGAGCCTCCGGAAAATTGAGCTCGCCCGGCATGTCCCGGGTGATTGTTTGCAAGCCTTGCTCGAGCTCCTTGAGTGCCGCGAGCATTTTTGCGTTCAGTGCCCGGATGCCCTCTTCGATTTTTGCTCCCATCTTGCCTGCGCGCTCCTCGGCGGCGGCCCATGCGGCAGCCTCTTCGGCGGCCAAAAGCTTCAGGTCCGGATCCATGAGGCTGGCTTGGTTGAAGTCTCTCGAGGCGGCCGTGTTCGCGTCTGCGAGCGCGATTTCCCGGTATTTTTGATAGGCGGTATAGGCGTCATTCATTTTTTGCGCGTCATAACCCGAGGTTCCGGATTCTTGGATTTCGGCGAGCGCTTTTTCGAGGGCTCCGACAATGGCCGCGCGAGGCAGGGGAACATACACCGACTTTGCGCTTTTGGTTCCAGACGAGCTGGCCTGAAAAATCTTCTCGGCCTCGGCGACCCGGACCTCGGCTTCCTGCTTTTTGATTCCCAAAACTTTCGACTTGAAGTCCCGAATGGCCGACAGGGCGGGCGCCGCGGCGGTTTCGGCCTTTTTCCCGGTTTCGCGGATGCGGTCCTCGGCGTTTTTGGCGTCGCGCAGGTAACCCTCGGCCCGGCTTCGCGCCTCCGCCTCTTTTTGCTCGGCCTCCTTCATTTTGACGAGGATCTCTCCGCGCATGCTGACGAGCGTATCCGTGATCCTCTGTCTCATCGCGTCGTCGGCCTTGTCGGTTCCCTGGCCTTTGTATAGATAGCCGCTTTGCACGAACTCCCATTTGCTGTCGACGTCCTTTGCAATTTCGGCCGGGGATTTGTCGACGAGCCACTTGGCGAGCCCGCCGGGATTGCTCTTGATGTCGTACATGGCTTCCATCATGCCTTCGATGGCGGTGTCCGTCGCATAGTCGAGAATGAAATTGCCGAGGAACTTGACCATTTCGACGCCGATTTTAGTGTAAGCCCAGCCGGGGATGTACGAACCGGCCAGAGAATCGTAAACCTTCGAGCTGGCCGCCTTGAAGGCCTCGAAGGCGCCGTCCTGGCTCGCTTTTTGGTAAATCTCATAGGTGAACATGGCCGTGTCGATGGCCTTGACGGCCAGATTGGCCTTGACCTCGACCTCATGATTGAGCTCGGCGTCGATTGTGGACCAGTCGAACTTAGGGGCCTTGGGGTCCATCAGGATGGCGCTTCGGATCTTCGGCATGGCAATTTCCATAAAGGCCTTCGCCCGCCAGGCCGCTTTGGCGTATTCAACGGCGCCCTTTTTCATGTCGTCCTGGAATTTAGCCGCGATCTTTTCCTTGATCCTGTCTTCGGCCTTGGTCAGAACGTAGTCGACCCGCTGGCTCGCCGTCATGTTCCTCATCGCTTCCACATCCGAGAAATAATCGGGAAGGCTGTCGAGAAGGCCGGAAGCGGCCTTCGACGTAAGGCTTTCCTCTTCTTCGGCAAAAAGCGGCGGCGGGGTTCCGCCGCATAAGAGGGTAGCGAAAGTCAATAGGGCGAGGGTTCGGATCATTTTCATATGGGGCTCCTTTTTGAAGGGGAGTATTATAGCATTCCCGCCCCGCGGGCTTCCACAAATTGCCATTCGCCCGGCGGATTTCTCGTGTTACAATTTCATCCTTATTTTGTCCGGTTCTTTTGTAAAGAGGGCTGAGAAAAAACAAGGTGTCGAAAGGGTGTCGGTATGGAAAGGAATATTTTGCGCGAAGCCTTGAAGGGAGCCGCCAGCTTCTTGCTTGTTGCTTTCCTGTCTCTGAACCCCTGCGCTTTTGCCGAAGAAAAACCGTTCGAAAAAACTGCGGCGGGCAAAGCGGCCCAGGAACTGATCAAGCAGTTTACGAACCTCGTCAAAGACCTCGACGAGATGAGCGGCATGTCGGATCAGCAGAAGGTCCAGTACATTTTGACCAAGGGCAGGGAGCGCATCCAGAAGCAGTCCGTCAAGCTCGTGAAAGATACGATCAAGGCGAAGCTCCTCGAGTACGCGAAAGCACGTCTCAAGTCGGACCTCTTCAAAGCGGAAATTCCCTCGATGCTTCACCAGGTGGTCGTGGAAGGAAAGACGGTGAGTGGGATTTGGTCGCAGGTCGACGCGACCATGAAAAGCAAACTTGACACCCAGATGAACGCTGTCAAGGGCGCCCTGGATGCGGTCGAGATCGGGTGGGATGTCCTGGATGCCTGGAGCAAAAAAGGGACAGAGGCCGGGCTCCGGAAGCTCGGGGAAAAGATCGGCGACAAAATCGTCGCTTATTTGGTCCCGGGCTGGGGCTGGTATAAGCTGGCTCAGGATCTCGTGAAAGCCATCGGGGAGTACGTGGTGAACTATGCCTTCGATACGGCCCTTGAGGCCAAGATGAAGGTGGTTCTAGGTGCGAACGATCCCCAGACCAATCCGGCCGGATTTGTCGACTGGATCCAGAAGGTCGATATTGCCTCGTATGTCCAACGGGAGTGGGACGAGCAGCTAGCCTATGGGGGGTGGTATCTGAAGGGCGCGGGCAATGAGGGCGAGAATATGAAGATGGCGATTATTGCCGAACTCAACAAGCTCAAGGGCGAGGTCCAGCAGAAAAAGCAGGTCGAGTCCGAACTGCGCCAGAAGCTCAGCGAGCTCGACGACCAGGCGGCCAAGGCCTCGGATGCCGTCAAGGATACCGCGGACAAGGCGATGAGCCAATTTGAGCCTGCCTTCAAAGTTATCCAAAATTACGAAAATGCAATCGGCGGGTTCGCGAAACAGGACGCCCAAGAAAATGTGACCGAGGAAGAGCAGGAGCAGGCGCAGCAGAAGGCCTGGTACACAAAAGTTCGCATGGCCGCGCAGTATACTCCGATGGATCAGGGGTCGGTGTTGAGTGCCCTGGAGGCGGCGCTCGACGGGATCAAGGAGAGCGGTACGGACGGCTACGACGCCGAAAAGATTTCCGATTTGTACAAACATTATCAGGAAGTCCGAACCAAAGCGATTCAGAAGTCGAGCGAGGATATCGCAAATAAAATTGAGGCGTCTTCCAAGGTCCTGGAACAGCTGTCGGCCCAGTATTTGCCCCAGCTGCGTTCGATCGGCGATCAGATGAACGCTGCAAGAGACGAAGCCCATCGCAACGCGCTTGCGGCGCAATACAATGCGATTTCGAATGCTTGGAGCAATGCCGCTACGCCGCACTTTAATGTCGTGAATGCTTGGATTCTCCACTCGGAGCAGGCCAAGGACATCGAAGTCCTTGCGGCCAAGGAGCAGGTGGCATACGCCGGGGCCGCGGAACGGGCCGCAAAAAAACGGCAGGAAATTGTGACGAAGCTCGGCGAAGCGGCCGAGAAACTGAACAGCGCTGTAGAAGGGTATGCCCAGTCGCGCAATGAATTGGAAGCGGCCGTGGGGGCCCTGAATTATGCGGGGGCGTGGCGTAGCCCGGATTTCTTGGAGAGTATGGTGAATGCTTTGAGCGGCGAATACGAGTGGGTCGGCGATGTGGTCAAGGCGAGGGAAGGACTGCTCCGGCAAAAGGATGCGATCACGGCGGACGTTGCGGCGGCGGGGCCGCTTCACGCCAAAGAGAAAGAGAACTTCGAGAAATTTTATGCGACTGCCATGGAGGTCCTCAAGGTCTACCGGTCGGTGATCCCCAAGGCCCTCATCCTCCAGGAAGGTCCCACCAATGATGCGGTGGAGGCTTTTTGCTTCATGAACCGTTTTTACGCGCCTTGGGGGTCCGAGCTTCTTTCGGAGGTCTGGTATGAGTCCGGCGGGGTCGTGATCTACCGCGTGTGGGGCTATATGCCGGCGGCCGATTACCGGACCTTCCTCGCGAAAAATCCCTATGAGGCCGACAAGGCCTTGAGGGCTCTGCAGCCGAAGATTACGGAGGCGGAGAACCTGTCCTATCCGGACGAACTGGCCAAAATATTTCTTTCGGTCATGACTCGTGTCACGGAGACACGCATCATGATGATGCTCCCAGACCGGACGGTGGACGATGAAAAAAGGAAGGCTGACGAAGCGACTCCTTATCAATACAACGACAGCGCGCATATGTTCGTCGTGCCGGAAAACTCCGAGGGGGCCAAGTATCTTGCCGAGCTCAAAGCGGCCTGGGAGGCCAACAAGGAGCTGGTGGACCGGCTCGACAAGCTCAGAAAAAAGATCGGAAGAGCCGTCAAATACAAGTTTGATTTCTACGACCACACGTACCGCCTTTTGGATGCGTGGGATTCGGTGCCCGAAAGAATCCGCATTTATGAAGCGGCCCTGGAGCGCGGGAAAAAGAGTTATGAGGACCGGACGGCCCTTTCGGAAAAATATCTGACGGAGGCCCGTCAGGAATTCGACAGGATCGTCAAGGAGACGATTGCCGCTTACAGGCCCGACCGGCTGAAGCCTGTTTTGGCCAATGCCAAGAACGGCGCCCAGTTGACCGGGGTTTGGCTGACGCACGGCGGTACGGATCACCTCAAGGCGGTGAATGCGGGGTGGGGCAAACTGAAAGAGGATGTCGAAAAGGCGATTAACGAGGCTGTCAAGCAGTCCGAAGAGGACAAGAAAAAATTCGACGACCAGATGCGAAGGGACGAAGAGGAGCGCCGGCGACGCGAAGAGGATGAAGCGGAGAGAAAGAAGAAAGAAGAAGAAACCCGTAAAGCCGAGATGAAAGACTACCGCCTCCTCGACACGCGGCTCAATACTCGAAGCCTCCAGAACGCCTCCGGGGACGTGATCGCGACCCCTGCCGACCTTCGAAGCGGTGCCTTCGAGGTGACCGCACGCCTCGACACGATCGACGGAGTGCGGACCCTCCTTGTTTCCGAGGGCAACGGCGGATCGTGGAATGAAATTCCGGTGAATTCCGATATCCTTTACCGTTTTGTACCGGCACCGGAACGGCTCTATCAGCCGGTTTTGAAGATCAAGAATGCGGCCGGCGGGGAGGCGAGCATTCCCTTTTTTCCGAATATCAACGGGATCCTCTACCGCTCGATCAATTACGAAAAGCTTTTGATGGAGACCGTCACCAAAATCGCCGAGGCGTACGAGACGCAGGATCTTGCGCGTTTTGAACGTCTCGTTTCGCGCGATTTTCTCGGAAACCGGGTCTTCTTGTCCGAAGGCGTGCGTTTTGATTTCGATATGTTCATGTCTATCCGTCTGGCGCTCTACATCAACCGGATCGAGATGCGCGGAAATACTTTTGTCGCAGAGACGAAGTGGGATAAGACCCAGACGCCGCGGAAAACCGGGCAAGAGCAGAAAACGAGCGGAAGAACGGCCATGATCTTTGTCTTCGAGGACGGCGAGATGAAGATCCAGAATCTTCGCGGCAACCTAATTTACGCCACTCTCTCGCCGCAGATTGCGGAATCCAGCGGTCTGAGCCAGACGGCGGTCGATGAGATCCGCATCGCCCAAGAGCAAAGAGAGCCGGTACAACCCGGAGCCGGCACGACGGAAGATTCCGGCGGGCTCGCAAGCGGCGCCACGAACATCGAGACGGGCACGTTCAGTCTCGTCCAAACCACGGGCCATCCGGCGGCGGGTTGGATCCAGGAATATCGTTTTAGCTCGAAACAGGTGGCCGCGATCGACAATTTTGGTCCGGTCTATGATTTCCGGCGGCGGGAAGGATGGATGGAGGTCAACGCGAGCAACGGAGTCCTCGATATGGGAGCGGTCGATATCAACGGCGTGAAAGAGGTTCCTGAGTCCGGATACGCCACCTCGATCAGCGCGACGGCGGGGAATACCTACGCGATCAGGCTTGCGGATGGGACGTTCGCGCTCGTTCAGTCGACGGCCTGGGGGGATGTCCCGATGCCGTATACGACGACGTTCCATTACCGGCACCAGAAGAACGGAACACGGAGTTTTACGTAACCCCCTCGCGCAGACGAGGTTCGTTATGCTATATTACATGGTTTTTTAGTCCTCGTAATCGAATCATCCTGTTGCGACAGCGGTGGACGTAAGAAAATACGGAGAGAATGTTTATGATACCCAAAGCACTGAAGGCGTTGTTTTGTGCAGGACTTGCTGTTTCGTTGGTCATGACTTCCGGCTCGAATCCGGCGCTTTTTGCCGCCAAAGCATCTGCCGACAGCGGGGCGTCGAAACGCGCCTCCAAAGCCTTGCTTGAAGGGGTTCGGGATTTTCTCAAGGACGTGACGGAATACCAATCGCTCAAAACAGACGAGGAGAAGGTCCAGTATCTTCTCACGAAGGGGACCGAGCGGATTGTGGCCAAGAGCGGGGAGTTGGCCTGGGACCGCCTGAAAAAAGAGATGGCGAACGTCGCCGCCGCCAAGATGCGCGAAGCGATGTTCAAGGAGAAGGTCCCTGCGATGATGCACCAGGTTTTGGTCGAGAAGATGACCACAAGCGCCGCCTGGAGTGCCGCAAACGCGGAGCTCGTGAGCAAGATCGACACGCGCCTCAATGCCCTGAAGACGGGAATTACGTCGGCGAAGGTGGCCGTCAAAGGACTGACGGAATGGCGCAAAACGGGCGACCTGAGAAAGGGGTTTGAGGCTTTCGGCAAGGCCGCGGCGGATGAGGTTCTCGAATATCTCGTTCCGGGCTGGAAGCTTTACCGTGTCGCGCAGGGCATTGTGGAGGCCCTTGGCGCTTACATCATGAGCGAAGCTTTTACCTCGGCGCTCGAGGGCAATGTCCGGGATGTCCTTCCTTTTCCGCCGGAATCGAATCCCAAGGCCTTTGCCGAGTGGATCCAAACGACCGACCTCAAGGCTCATGTCGAGAATGAATGGAATGATTATATCGGCTCGAATACCCGCTTGTATGCCCGATATGACGGGAACTCCGAGACCCACGAGGAGGCGGGGGACGAAATGAAAGCGGCCATCCTTGCCACTCTCGAAAAAATGAAAGCGAATGTTCTGGAAGAGAAGAGAAAAATGGAGGCGATCGAACGAGAGTTTGCGGAAAAAATTCGCGAGCTGGAGCAAAAAAGCGATGCCGCCAACAAGGAGGCCCGCTCGGCCTTGGAAAGTGTTTTTGCGCAGGCCGATCCCTACCTCAAGATGATCGAGGACTACAAGACCAACCTCTACGGGAACCAAAAGAAGGACCTCGAATCCGGCATTTCCGAGGTTGAGTCGGAAATGAATGCCGTCAAGACGTCGATTGCGTATACGCCGATTGCCGCCGGAACGATTCTCAGCGATCTCGAGGCGGCGTATTCGGAAATCACGGATAATTACAGTTCCGGTTACGATTACAAGAAGGCGCAGGAGTTGTGGAATTATTATGTCGAGAGCAGGAAAAAGGTCATCGCGGAAAACGACAAGCAGTTTTCGGATCTGGCGGCCCAGCTGAAGCCCGATATGGATCCCGGCGCGCAGAACCGTATCACGAGCGCTCTTTACATGGAATGGCCTGCAAAAAGGGGGAAGGATCTGGAGGCCCTTGCGGCCAGGGAAGCCTTGGTCACGCTCGAGGCTTTTCAGCGGAACAAGAAAATGGTCGACGACCTCAAGGCCGATTGTGAAAAAATGAGGGAAACGTGGGAGAAGGCCTACAAAGCTTACACCGACGGCGAAGAGGCTCTGGGCGACAAGGTTCAGACCCTTCTCAAATATCCGGCGGTCTACAGCGGGCCGGAATCCCAGGTTAAATATGAGGCGCCTTACATGGGAGACCGGAGGATTCCCGAGGAGGTGCTCAAGGTCGGCGAACCTCTTCGGATGTACAAACGGGACATCGAAAAGGATGCCCCCGTGGCCGCTGGCATTCAGTCCGAGCACCGCGCGAACGCCAAAAAACTCAGAGATGCTTACGACGCTCTCAAAAACGAATTCGAAAGCATCGTTCAAAAAGATTACCGTGAATACTACGGAGGCGGTTATGGGGATCCGGAGTCGTGGACGGCGATGATGCATGTGACGTGGATGGTGGCGGGACCTCTGGAGCCGCTTCAGGCCCTTCGCGACGAGGGTGCGCCTGTCGTCACGGTTTATATCGGCGACCGGCCATGGGAGCGATTGAAAGATGAAGTGGATGTGGCGACCGGCTACCAGGCGGGGCTCCGGTGGATTTCCGAGGAGATCACAAAACTCGAGGAGTTGGAAGGGCCGGCGGCTTTGGCGGCCCGGTTTTGGCGGCTGCTCGACGCTCCGGAGCTCAGGAAATACGAGGCGGAGGACCTGCGCAGAGTGGATATCGAACGCACTGCCCACATGAAGGACGGCAAATGGAGCGCTTCGGTCAAACCCGAGGAATCTGACGCCGCCGCGTATATTGCCGAAATGAAAAAAGCTTGGGAGGCCCGAAAGGATCAGATCGAGGCGGCCCAAAAGATCCATGGGACCTACGCGGCCCTGGGAAAATCGTTTTTTGGCACCGCAGATCCCACGACGAGCAGACTTTTCGACGAGTACGTGAAGATCCCGGTGCGCCTTGCCGAATTCGAAAAGCAGCTTGCAACGGAAATCGCCAAATTCAAAACGTCCCGTGTGGCGACCAAGAACAATCTCAAGGTGATGCAGGAAAGGTTTGAAAATTTCAAACGTGAAGTTCAATATGCCCTTCCCTCCACGCCGCTTTTGCAAAAACTCGAAGCCTATCAAAGGGAAACGGTGTCCATGCGAAAGAACACCGAAATTCTGGTCCCCGATGCCCTCCAAGACATCGAGGGCATGAAAATGATCGAGACCGAAGTGGACGGCATGATCGAGAACTGCAAAAAAATCATGCAGGCCGGTCCCCCCGGCGGAAGTTCGCTCGGAGGCGCCGGAGGCGGAGGGGGAGTCACGGGCGGCTTGTCCGGATCCGGCCAGGGAGGGGCGACAGGCGGCGGTGTGGGCGCGGTGGACATGGATCCTGTCATGTCGGGATTTTACCAGCTGACGGATGTGCGGCTGAATACGCGCCGCCTTGACAGTGCTTCCGGAGAAGTGGTGATCACCAACTCTGATCTTGTCGCTGGGGCGGTCGAGATTACGGCCAGGCTGTCGAGCACGGACAGGATCGAGAAGCTGCTGGTTTCCGAGGACGACGGGCGTACCTGGAACGAGATCCCGCTCAATGCGAACATCTCTTACCGGTTCTATCCGGTCCCTGACAAGCTCTACCAACTGGTCCTCAGGATCAGGACGAACGACGGCCAGGAAGCGATGCTTCCGTTCTTTCCCAATCTCTTCGGAATCATTCATCAACCGATCAAATATGAAGATCTTGTCGTGGCGACGACGAAAAAGCTTGCAGAAGCCTACGAGACCCAGGACCTTGGGAAATTCGAGCGCTTGATTGCCCGGGATTTTATCGGAGACCGGGTTTTTCTAGCGGAAGGGGTACGCTACGATTTCGACATGTTTATGAACATCCGGCTCATGATCTTCGTCAACCGGATCGAGGTCCGCGGAAATACCTACATCGCGGACACGAAGTGGGACAAGACCCAAACTCCGCGCCAGACCGGCCAGGACCAGAAAACGACCGGCCGGACCACGATGATCTTCGTGCTCGAGGACGGCGAGATGAAGATCCAGAACCTGCGCGGCAACCTGATTTACGCCACCCTCTCGCCGCAAATCGCTGAATCCAGCGGTTTGAGTCAAACGGTCGTTGAGGAGATTCGCGTGGCGGAGGTGGAGCGCATTCCCGTGCAGCCCGGAGCGGGCGAGACGCAAGATTCCGGGGGTGCTTCGTCATCCCAGATCGAAACCGGGACTTTCAGCTTGGTTCAGACCGATATGATGGCCGCTGCCGACGGATGGATTCAGGAATACGATTTCACGGCAAAACGGGTTAATCCCTTGGGGGCAGGCGTTCTCGGCCCCGTGTATGATTTCAGACGAAATTTTAATGGGAATGAGCTGCAGGTCAATGCCTCGAACGGTATCGTGGATATGGGGGGAGTGGGCATCGACACCGTGACGGAAGTCCCTCTTAGCGGTTACACGACGTCCGTGGGGGCCCTCGAAGGCAATACTTATGCGATCAAACTTGCGGACGGCACTTACGCACTGGTCCAGTCGACTTCATGGGCGGGAGCTCTCGGGGAAACCACGAATTTTCGTTACCGGCACCAGAAGGACGGAACGCGAACCTTTGCTTAGGATGACTGCGATTTGACATCCGGCCGAAGATGACGATATTATACCCATTCATGGCGGGGTAGCTCAGTTGGTAGAGCAGAGGACTCATAAGCCTCGTGTCAGGAGTTCGATTCTCCTCCCCGCCACGTCTCCATACACGAGCCCGCAGGCGAGTGATGGATACGCACCTATCCCAACCGGATAGGTGCAGCGCAAGAGACACGAGCCCTCAACCTTATGGACCTCCTCAAAGCATTCGAAGAAAACCTGAAGAGCGGCAAGCTTGTGTCCCCCGGCGAGCAGATTTGGGTTGCTTGTTCCGGAGGCCCGGATTCCGTCGCTCTTTTGTCTCTTTTCTGCCGAATTGCCGTCTCCTGGCGCCTTAAACTGGGGCTCCTCCATTTCAATCATGGATTGAGGGGACCGGCTGCGGACCGGGACGAATGCTTTGTCCGCGATCTTGCGAAGCGCTCCGGCATTCCGTGCTATTGCGGGCGGGGGAAGGTCGCGCGGCTGCGCCGCAGCCAAAACCTGTCGCTCGAAGAAGCCGCACGCAAGATGCGGTATGATTTTTTTATTCGGGCGGCCCGAAAACACCGCGTTCGAAAAATCGCGCTGGCCCATACCCGGGACGATCAAGCAGAAACCGTCCTCATGCGCATTTTGCAGGGGACGGGCTTGCGCGGGCTGGCCGGCATCCGGCGTTCACTTTCTGCGGGCGGCCGGTCGTTCGTCAGGCCGCTTCTGGATTTCGGCAAAGCCGAGATCCTTGATTGGCTTCGCCGGAACCGGCTTCGTTTCCGTACGGACTCAAGCAATCGTTCGCTTGCCATGGTGCGCAATCGGATCCGACGAAAGCTCCTCCCCTGGATCGAAAAAGAAATCAATCCCCGTGCCGCACACGCGCTGGCCCGCATCCCCGCCATCCTGGAGGATGAAAACCGGATGATGATTCAGCTCGAGAAGGAAGCCTGGAAGGCCGCCTTCGGGGGGCTCCGCAGCGGGCGCCTCACTCTTCGCCGAAAGATTTTTTCGGAACTTTCGCCGCCGCTTCAGTTCCGGGTCATCGATCGTGCACTTAAGAGGATCAACCCCGCCAGCGGCCTGAGTTTCGCGGCTTGGATGACTTTGCGCCCCCGTCTCTTACGGCCCCGTGATCGCCACTCCCTCCCCAAAAGCATTGATCTTATCGTTTCCCCCCGGGATGTCACTTTGGCGGAAAGAAAATTGCCATAACCTGGGCAGAATGATAAAATACCGCGCTCCCAACAGTTTCCAGACAAAAGATCGGTCCGGACCACCGGGCACAACGGATTGAGGTAACTCATGGCAGGAAATCAGTTTAAGAAGAATTTGCCCCCCGGCGCAGGAAAATCGCCGGGGAAAAAAGATCCCGAGGCCGACCGCAGAAAGATGGTGACTCTCTTTCTCATTCCTCTCGTTTTCTTTATTGTCCTCCAGATTTTCATCTTTCCCGGCTTCGATATGAAAAGGGTCCCGTACTCGGAGTTTTATCAGTGGGTCGTTTCCAATCCGCAAACTCAGCAGATCGTATCTTGCGAACTTGTCGAGGGCGTGATCCACGGCAAGCTCAAGGACGGGACTTACTTTCAGGTCAATATCCCGGACAACGATCCCGAGCTGGTGCCTTCCTTACGTCAGAACGTTCCGTCCTTTACCGTCAATCCTCCCCAGGTCTTCTGGAGAAATATGTTTTATTCCGTCATGCCGGTTCTCCTGCTGATCGCATTCTTCTGGTTCTTCGTCTACCGCGGAGTCCAGCAGGGGGGCGGCAAGATCTTCACCTTCGGAAAATCCAGGGCCAAGCTCTTCGGCAAGGAAAACGTCATCACGTTTAAAGACGTCGCGGGCGTCGACGAGGCCAAAGAGGAGCTCCAGGAAATTATTGAATTCCTGAAGGAGCCTGCGCGGTTCCAGAAACTCGGAGGGCGAATCCCCAAAGGCGTGCTTCTCATGGGGCCTCCGGGAACGGGGAAAACGCTTCTCGCCAAGGCTGTTGCGGGAGAAGCCAACGTTCCGTTTTTTTCGATCAGCGGGTCGGACTTCGTCGAAATGTTCGTCGGGGTCGGGGCCTCCCGGGTGAGGGATTTGTTTGAGCAAGGAAAGCGCGCTGCGAAAGCCGGCGGACGCGGTGCCATCCTCTTTGTCGACGAAATCGATGCTGTCGGCCGCCAGCGCTTTGCCGGGATCGGAGGCGGTCACGACGAGCGCGAGCAGACGTTGAACGCTCTTTTGGTGGAGATGGACGGATTTGATACCCATGCCGGCGTGATCCTGATCGGCGCGACGAACCGGCCCGACGTGCTTGACCCGGCGCTCTTGCGTCCGGGACGCTTCGACCGTCAGGTCGTCATCGACCGCCCGGACATCAAAGGACGCGAAGAAATTTTAATGGTTCACGTTCGCAAGGTCAAAATGGACAAGGACTGCAATCTGAACCAGATCGCGCGCCAGACTCCTGGGTTTTCGGGCGCCGATCTCGCGAACCTGGTCAACGAAGCCGCTCTTCTGGCCGCGCGCCGAAAAAAGAACGCGGTCAGCCAGCGGGAGCTCGAGGAGTCCATCGAGCGAGTCATGGTGGGGCCCGAGCGCAAAAGCCGGGTCATTTCGAACAAAGAAAAAGAAATCAAGGCGGTCCACGAGTCGGGGCACGCGCTCGTGGCGCTCTACCTGCCGAAATCCGATCCCGTTCACAAGATTTCCATCATTCCCCGCGGCTATGGCGTCGGGGGTTATACGCTCCAGCTTCCGAGCGAAGACAAAAATCTGATTTCCGAAGGGGAACTGCTCGACCGGATCAAGGTCCTCCTCGGAGGCCGTGCGGCCGAGGAAGCCTATTTTAACGAAGTGACTTCGGGGGCGCAGGACGATCTTCGCAAGGCGACTCAATACGCGCAGATGATGGTCTGCGAACTCGGCATGAGCCCGAAGCTCGGCCATCTGACTTACGGCAAGAGCGAGAGCCAGGTTTTTCTGGGCCGCGACCTTTTCCACGAGAAGGATTACTCCGAGAACACTGCCGTGATGATCGACGAAGAGGTCCGCCGAATCGTCAACGAATCCTACGACCGGGCGCGGCGAATTATCCAGGAGCACGGTGAGCAGCTGCGCAAGCTTTCCGAGCGGCTGCTTGAGAAAGAAGTTCTGGATGCCGATGAGATCAAGACCGTGATCGGCCTACTGCCGGCAAAGCCGGAAGCGCCCGGGATCGTTCCGGGGCCGGGTCCTGCCGTATGATCTGGCGGTTTCGTTCCCGCCGGATGGACTTTTCGAAAACGAGGCTGATGGGCATCCTGAATTTGACCCCGGACTCTTTTTCGGACGGGGGGTGTTTTTCGGAACCTCAAGCGGCCGTGGCTCACGCCGTGCGGCTTTTGGCCGAGGGCGCGGACGTTCTGGACATCGGGGCTGAGTCCACCCGGCCGGGGGCCTCGCCGGTTTCATGCAAGGAAGAGCTGGAGCGCATTCTTCCCGTGCTGTCGGAAATCCGGAAGAAGACCGATGCGCCCGTTTCGATCGATACGACCAAGCCGGCGGTGGCTAGGCGCTGTCTGGAGCTTGGCGCGGATATCATCAATGACGTTAGCGGCCTTCGCGACTCAGGTTCTGAAATGGCCGAAGCGGTCAAGCACTACGGTGCCGGGCTGATTCTCATGCACCGTCGGGGGACCCCGGTTTCGATGCAGGGCTTAGCGCAATACGCCGATGTGGTTTCCGAGGTTGCCGCTGAACTCTCCGGGAGCGTCGCGCTTGCGCTGGTCGCCGGAATCGAGCGGGACTGTCTGGCGGTCGATCCCGGCCTTGGTTTCTCCAAAACTGCGGAGCAGAACCTTGAAATTTTGAAACATCTGGATGCCTTCTTAAACCTGGGATTTCCCGTCGTCCTCGGGCATTCCCGGAAGTCCTTCATCGGAGAATGGACAGGCAGGGACGCGCGGGAGCGCGGTTACGGGGCGGCGGCCGTGAGTGCGGCGGCCGTTTGCGCGGGAATTCATCTACTACGGATCCATGACGTCGCGGCGACGCGGGATGTCGCGTGTGTCGCGGAAAAATTAAGAGGAGAGTGCCATGTCGGGACATTCTAAATGGGCTACGATCAAACATAAGAAGGGCGCGGCGGATGCCAAGCGGGGAAAAGTGTTTACAAAAATCATGCGCGAAATCACGGCGGCCGCCAGAATGGGCGGGGGCGACGTGACGGCCAATCCGCGCTTGCGTACGGCGATGCAAACCGCGCGTGCCGCCAATATGCCCGCCGAGAACGTTGACCGTGCCATCAAGAAAGGAACCGGAGAAACCGAGGGCGTGACTTTTGAGGAAGTGACTTACGAGGGCTACGGGGCGCAGGGGGTGGCGATGCTCGCGCTCTGTCTGACCGACAACAAAAACCGCACGGCGGCGGAGATCCGAACCCTTTTCAGCAAAAGCGGCGGCTCGATGGCCGGAGCCGGCTCGGTGGCCTGGATCTTCGAGAAGAAGGGGCTGATCGTGGTGGACCAGAAAAACGCGACCGAAGAAGCCCTCATGGAGATCGCCCTTTCGGCCGGCGCCGAGGATCTGGCCCAGGCCGGTGACAAATTTGAAATTACGACCTCTCTGCATGATTTTGAGGCCGTTCGCACGGCCCTCGAAAAGGCGAAGGTTGCGATGGAATCGGCCCAAGTGACGATGATTCCCAAGAATCAAGTGACGGTGAGCGTCGACTCGGCCCGCTCGATCCTTAAGCTGATCGACGCCCTCGAAGACCACGATGACGTCCAGAACGTTTACGCCAATTGCGACATCCCCGACGAGGTCATGAAAGAGGTCAGCGCCTGATGCGGGTACTGGGCATCGATCCGGGGACTCGCTATACGGGGATCGGGATCATTGAGGCCCAGGCGCAGTCGTACCGGATGATTTATGAGACGACCTTGGCTGTGCCCAAGGACCTTGAGATGGCCCAAAAGGTCCACTGGATCTACCGGCGGATCCTGGAAGTGATCACCGAATACAAGCCCGAAGTGATGGCGATTGAAGGATTTCTTTACGGCAAGGACCTTCGCGCCATGATGCGGGTTGGCCAGGCCCGCTCCTGTGCGATGTTGGCCGCCTCGGAATCGGGGATCGACGTGGTCGAATATACGCCCACGCGCGTCAAACAGGCCGTCAGTGGCAACGGCCATGCGGCGAAGGACCAGGTTCAGCACATGGTCAAAACTCTCCTCAACCTCAAGGCCCTGCCGCAAGAAGACAGCGCCGACGCCCTTGCCATTGCGATTTGCCACGTGCATAGTTCGGGGGGCTTACGGAAGGTCCTCGCGACCCTCGGGAGGTGACGGATGTACCAGTACCTGGCGGGAAAACTGATCGAAAAGACGCCGACGCATCTGACGCTGGACGTGAACGGCGTCGGGTATCGCGTCCTGATTCCGATTTCAACTTACGCGGCGCTGCCCGCGACGACCGAAATGGTCCGGATCCTGACCCACCTGGTGGTCCGCGAAGACGCGCATCTTTTGTACGGGTTCGCGACCGAAGAAGAACGGAAAATTTTCCGTCTGCTGCTGTCCGTTTCGGGCATCGGCCCCAAAATGGCGACGACGATCCTGTCCGGAATTCCGGTCCCGGAGCTGAAGCGTGCCATTGCCGAAGGATCCCTGGTTGTGCTGACGGGAATTTCGGGAATCGGTAAGAAGACGGCTGAACGTTTGATCATCGAGCTCCGGGAAAAAATGGTGGTTGAGGACAGAGCCGTCGGAACGACTTCGGCGTCCGGGGAAGGGCCTTTGCAGGGCATTTCCGAGGACGCGGTTGGGGCCCTGGTGGAGCTCGGGTACCGGAAGGCCGGCGCGCGGGAGGCGGTCCAGAAAGCCATGACGATGAACGGGGCGGCAAAGCTTTCCGTTTCCGATTTGATCCGTGCGGCGTTAAAATACGTATAAAAGGGAGGATTTCCCGATGACAAAAAAATATCATGCTGCAAATTCTCGGCGGTTTCTCCGGCTTCGGGTGGATTATCTGGTGAAGTACAAAATTCCGGGAATGCTTGGCGAGCCCTACGTTTCTAACCTCAGTGACCTGAGCGAGGGGGGACTGCGTTTCTGGAGCGACAAGGGATTGCCTGAAGGGAGCCTGCTCCAGACGAGCGTTTTGCTCGCGCCGGCGGACCGCGAAATCCGGGCTCTCGGACGCGTGGTGCGTGTAAGGCCCGCCCGCGGAGGACATTTCGACTACGTGGCGGTTTCCTTCCTGGAATTGTCGCAGGACGATCAGTCGGCGATCCGCGACTTCGTCGAGTACATCTCGCATACCGAGTCGGCGCGCGAACTGCTCGATCAGCCCGGAGTGATCCAGAGGAAAATCGAAGCCGCCCATGTCTGAAAGCGCTATGGGATCGACGCCTTTAACGGGAAAGGAAAGGAGCCCCGAAGACGCGCCCTGGGAGCTTTCTCTGCGCCCCACGGTGCTGGCCGAGTTCATCGGCCAGGAAAAACTGAAGGAGAATCTCGGAATCTTCATTGAGGCCGCGCGCCGGCGCAAGGAGCCGCTCGACCACAGCCTGTTTTTCGGGCCGCCCGGCCTTGGCAAAACGACGCTGGCCCACATTCTGGCGCGGGAGATGGGCGCCAATATCCGGCTTACCTCCGGTCCGGTGCTCGAGCGGCCGGGCGATCTGGCCGGTATTCTCACCAATCTCGAAGAAGGAGATGTCCTTTTTATCGACGAGATCCACCGCATCTCCCACGTGGTGGAGGAATACCTGTACCCGGCGATGGAGGATTTCTGCATCGACATCATGATCGACAAGGGGCCCAACGCCCGTTCGGTCAAGATCAACATCCCGCCTTTTACGCTTGTCGGGGCGACGACCCGAAGCGGGCTTTTGACGGCGCCTCTGCGTTCGCGTTTCGGCATCGTCGAGCACCTCAACTATTATGAGGACCCGGATCTCGCCTGCATTCTGAACCGCTCGAGCCGGATCCTGAAAGTGGAAATGGATCCGGAGGGGGAGAGGGAAATCGCGCGGCGCTCGCGCGGGACCCCGCGCATCGCGAACCGCCTGCTGCGGCGTGTGCGCGACTTCGCCCAGGTCCGCTTCGACGGCCGGATCACCTCCGAGGTGGCCGACGCCGCGCTCCAGATGCTCGACGTGGACCGCGAAGGCCTCGACGTCATGGACAAACGGGTCCTCGAGTACATTCTGGACCAGTGCCAGGGTGGACCGGTCGGGATCGCGAATCTGGCGGTCGGCGTGGGCGAGGAGGCCGAGACCCTCGAGGAAATTTACGAGCCCTACCTGATTCAGCGCGGGTTTCTTAAGAGAACGGCGACGGGCCGCGTCGCCACGCGCCGCGCCTTCGATCACTTTAAGCGCCCGATCCCCGCGGGCAGGCCAACGGATCTGTTTTGACGAAACTTTTCTCCTCGGAGCGTTGCGCGTTCTTCGGGGGCTGTGTTAGTATAGGCCTATTGGTAACGCATTTTTCGAGACACTGACATGGACCTACTGATTGCCAGCTGGCGCCCCATCCTGGAGATCCTCTTCATCTGGATCCTGATCTACAATCTCTTTCGGTTTTTTGAGGGGACGCGCGCCCTCAACGTTCTCCTTGGCTTGGTCGTGATGGCCGTCATTTTCAATATCGCGAAATTCCTGAACCTCCACACGATCAACTGGGTACTGACTAAGATGTTCGCCGTCGGAGTTGTGGCCTTCCTCATCATCTTTCAGCCCGAGCTGCGACGCGGACTTGCCAGGATCGGGCAGAATACCTTTTTCGGAGGGTTCCTCAAAAAAGGGGGCACCGTCGACGAGCTGATCCAGGCCTGTGAGTACCTGTCGCGCAACCGGATCGGGGCGCTGATTGCGATCGAGAGGGACATCGGGCTCAAAAATTTCATCGAAAGCGGCATCGCCGTCGATGCGCGGGTGAGCGCCGAACTGCTGATGACCCTTTTTGCTCCCAATACGCCCACGCACGACGGGGGAGTCATCATCCAGAACGACCGCCTGGCCGCGTGTGGATCGCTTTTTCCCTTGAGCCAGAATCCGGACCTGGCCCGCCACCTTGGGACCCGCCACCGGGCGGCCCTCGGGCTGACGGAAGAGACGGATGCCGTTTGTGTCGTCGTGTCCGAGGAGCGCGGGACCATTTCGGTCGCGGCCGCGGGCCGGCTGTCGCCGGACCTTGACAGCGAAGGCTTGAGGGAACAACTCGTCGGGCTTTTCAAACCCGCCGAAGACAAGAAGACCTTCCGGGAGTTTTTGGAGAAAAACTGGAGCACCTTTCGCAAGGAAAAAGCGCCATGAAGTGGTTCGCGCAAAATTGGGGCATCAAACTCTTTTCCCTGCTGCTAGCCGTCGGCCTCTGGTATTACGCGGTCGGCGAAGAGGTCGTGGGGATTACCCGGACCGTTCCCCTCGAGATCCGGATCGATAACGCCCAGCTGAGCATGCTCAAAACCAGCGTGAAGAACCTTCAGGTCACTTTGACGGCTCCCCGCGCCCTTTTTTCCCAGCTCGTCTCCGATAAAATTGTCGCGGTCCACGCCGTGGGCCGGGAAATCTCGGCGGCCGGAGATTATTCTTTCCGGGTCGAGCCGGGCGAAATCCGGGTGCCGAACCCTCAGATCCGCGTGGTCAAGATCGAACCCGCCGCGGTCCACGTGACGCTCGACGAGATCATCACAAAGAAGATCAAGATCGTCCCGGTTTTCCGGGGCGATCCGGCCTTCGGCTATAAGATTATGCAGGAGGAAATTCAACTGGATCCGAACGCGGTGCTGATCGAAGGGCCCCGGGGGATACTCGAAAAACAGGAATCGATCGAAACCGAGAAAATCGATCTCGTGGGCAGAGTCCGCCCTTTTCGCAGGACTGCCGCCTTGAATCTTCCGGCGCTCGTCAAGTCGATGAATGAAACCCCCATCGACATTTACGTGCCGATCCGCGAGGAATCCGAAGAGAAAAATTTCGAAAATATTCCGGTGAAAATCCTCCGGGGACCGGAAGCCGCCAGCGCCGTCACGATTGAGCCTGCGGCCGTGTCGTTCATGCTTCGGGGATCCAAAAAGGCGCTTGCCGAGCTTACGGCCGACAAAATCCTGCTTTATGCGGACGCTTCGGGGATTTCGGACGGCTCCCAAGAGGTTCCGGTCCGCATGGTGGTGCCGGAAACGGTCAGCCTCAAGGAGGGCCAGTCCCTTGGGGTCAAAGTGACGGTCCGGAAAACTTAAAAAAATGTTCCGGGGTGACCTGCGATGAAAAAAATTTCTTTGGGCGTCAATATCGATCATGTTGCGACGCTGCGGCAGGCCAGGGGAGGGCAGGTCCCGAGTCCCTCCCGTGCGGCCCGTGAAGCGGTTCTCGGCGGCGCCGACGGCATTACGTTCCACCTGCGTGAAGACCGGCGGCACATTCAGGATCATGATTTGCCCGCTATCCGAAAAGCTTGCCGGGTCCCGCTGAATCTCGAAATGGCCCTTCATCCCGCGATCGTCCGGATCGCGCTCCGGTTCCGGCCGAACAAAGTTTGCATTGTCCCCGAGCGCCGCCGGGAGGTGACGACCGAAGGGGGACTGGATGCCGTAAGAAATCAGAAGGCTCTCGAAAAGGTGACTTCCGGGCTCCGGAAACGCAAGATCGAAGTCAGCCTATTCATCGCCCCTTCCAAGCCGCAGATCCGTGCTGCGGCCTGCTCGGGAGCGAATGCCATTGAAATCCATACCGGCGCCTACGCGAATGCGGTGGGTAGGGCACGGCTGCACGAACTGAACAAGATCCGCTCGGCCGCGCAATACGCGCGCCGGCTCGGTCTCAAGGTCAATGCGGGCCACGGGCTCAATTACGAAAACGTGGCCGCGATCGCCCGGATCCCGGAACTCGAAGAGCTCAATATCGGGCACTCAATTGTGGCCCTCGCGGTGTTCGTGGGTTTAAGTAAGGCCGTGCGGCTCATGAAAACTGCGATCCGTGCCGGACGGCAGAAGACACGCTCGAAATGAACCTGGCTCCGGAAATCCGTAAGTCATGGAAGCGCCGCGCACGGGCGGCCCACAAGGGCGATTTCGGGCGCGTTTTGATCCTTGCCGGGTCCAAAGGATACGCGGGCGCCGCTCACCTCGCGGCCTCCGCCTGTCTTCGCGCTGGTGCGGGGCTTGTCACGCTCGGCGTTCCGGAAAAAATTTACACGGTTCTTGCGAGGCGCGAAGCCGAGGTGATGGTCAAGCCCTTCGCTTCGACGCACGAAGGGACTTTGAGCCGCCGCTCGCTCAGGGCGATTCTCGATTTTGCGCGAACCCAGGATGTGCTCGCCGTCGGCCCCGGCCTTTCTCGTCAAAGTGAAACCCAGGCTCTTGTCCGGGCGCTCATACGGGAAGTTTCCCTGCCGGTGGTTCTTGATGCTGACGGACTGAACGCGCTCGAAGGGCACCCTGCCCTCTTAAAAAAAATCACGGGCCGCTTCATCTTGACGCCGCACCCGGGAGAATTTCTAAGGCTTTTCGGCGGTCCTTTGACCGGAGCACCTTCCGTGAGAAAGAAAAGAGCCGCCCAGGCCGCCAAGTCCTGCGGGGGCATCGTCCTCCTCAAAGGCCGGGGGACCGTTGTGGCTGCCCCGAACGGAAAAACCTACGTGAATACGACGGGAAATCCCGGGATGGCGACCGGTGGCTCGGGGGATGTGCTCACCGGCATGATTGCGGCGCTTCTGGGCCAGGGTTTTTCGCCGTGGGACGCGGCCCGCTTCGGCGCTTACCTGCACGGCCTAGCCGGAGACCTTGCTGCCCGTAAGTTCGGAGAAATTTCGATGACGGCCGGCGATTTACTGACTTTCCTTCCCCAAGTCATCCGCAAGACCCTTGGCTTTTGATGGGCCTTCCAAATTCCCTTGCGAAACTCGCGAAAGCCAAGTAGCATCCTCGCCATGGATTTCCGGGACGCTTGGGACAGGGCGATGAAGCAGACCGAGATCGTCAGGCCCCGCATTCAGCCGCTTCAAACGTTCGACAAAACTCTCCTTCCCTACATCTTTTTGGCCGAGTCGGCGGTCAATGCCGGGGATACGGTCGTGCGCAAGGGGGAGGTCACCGTCGAAAAACCGTCGCTCCTCCTTCCGCCCAATCTTCCGCTTTTCGAGGGGTTCGAGTCGGATCACGCGTCGAAGTCGGACCTGGATACTCTCGCCGACTTTTTGCTTGTGCGGGGGGTGCGCTTTCCTTCAATGAATTATCACAACAAAACCGAGTCGGTCGATGTCCGGGAAGGGAAACTCGGAGAGGCCGTCGGTCACTACGAGAGGGAACTCCAGCGCGCCGAGAACGTCTCGACGGGGCTTGTGATCGGTCCGGAGGACTGCTGGCCGTTCTCGGTCATGGTCTATATCGGTTCGGCGGTCCTGCGTTCGGCCGAGAACGACATCCGCCGCTTGTGGGAGCGTTACCGCGAAGAACATTGACGGCCTTGTGCGCCGGGCGTCGCCCCCCCCTACAAAATTGCGTTAAAAAGCCGATACTAGTAGCAGTGTGTCCTCAACCGTCAATTGATCACAGCAAAGGCGAAGCGATGGCCTGTTCCCAGTCCGGCACGGAGCTCATGACCAAAATCGGCAAGGAACTTGTGAGCCGGAATGCCCGCAAACTTCTGAAATTCATGTCCGAGCGCCGGGAAGCCATCAGCCCGCTTCTCATTCTGACCCATGACTATCCCGATCCCGATGCGCTGGCCAGCGCGTTTGCCTTACAGTTCCTCGCCCAAAAGGGTTTTGGGATTGAGGCCAGGATCGTCTACGGAGGGATCGTCGGGCGCATGGAAAACCGGGCCATGGTCCGTCTCCTGAAAATTCCCGCTCACAAAATCCGTCCCCGCGACTTTCGCAAGTTCTCGGCGGTGGCGCTCGTCGACACCCAGCCGGACTTCAAGAACAACCCTTTTCCCGGAGGCCGGAAGGCTGCCATCGTGATCGACCAGCACGTCTCGGTCTCGAAGCCCGCCGCGGACTTTTCGATTATCGACCCCGAATGCGGGGCGACGTCCGTGATCCTTGCGCAGGCCCTCCTCGTTTCTCATTCCGACATCCCGGCCAATGTGGCGACTGCCTTGGCCTACGGCATCCAGTCCGATACGCTCAATCTCTACCGTGCCGGCCAGCCGCACATCAGCCGGACTTATTTGGACATGCTCCTGCGCTGCGATTTGCGCTCGCTCGCGCAAATCCAAAACCCTCCGAGGTCCCGGAGGTTTTTCTCGACCTTGAGCAAGGCGATCCATCGGGCGATGATCCGCCGGCAGCTGATCGTGTCCCATCTTGGAGACGTTGAAAATCCCGACCTGATCGCGCAAGCGGCCGATTTTCTTCTAACCTACAAGGGGCTCCGGTGGTCTTTTGTCACGGGCCGCTACAAGGGAAGGCTTCACGTCTCTTTGCGCATGACGAACCCGAACGCGGAAGCGGGCGAAATCCTTCGCGATATCTTTCAAAACCGCGGAGACGCCGGGGGACACGACTCGATCGCCGGAGGCAGTTTGAAAGTCGCCGCCGGTGCGGATGAGGCGTTGTGGCTTCAGGCGGAAGCGGCGCTCGTCGAAAAACTGAGCAAACGCTTGCGTATCCCCTCGAAAAGCGAATTTTATTTCCCTTTTCGCAAAACATGATTTAAGATCATTTTTCTATGAATGAAGAAACCTATCAATTTCTCGTTGATTCGTTGAGCGGACCCCAGTGGAAGCGCCTCGGCGTCCAGAGGCGTTCAGGGGTCGTGACGCCCCTGTTTTCTCTTTTTTCCGGGGAAAGCGCCGGGATCGGAGAGATTCCGGACCTCAAACTTCTTGCCGACTGGTGCGTCAAGACGGGAATGAGCGTCATCCAGCTCCTTCCGATGAATGACGTCGGGTTCGAGTTTCGGCCTTACGACGCTCAGAGTTCTTTTGCCCTGGACCCGATGTATTTGGCCGTCGGACAGCTGCGCGGAGTGGCTGCGGCCCCTTTCCGAAAAGCCCTCGAGAAACTCCGCATGGAATACCCTGCCGGCAAACCGCGCGTGGATTACCGGATCAAGGGTGCGAAGCTCAAACTACTTTGGAGAATCTATGAAGGCTGCTCCGGGAAAAGCCTCGCCGGGCTTGACGCCTACGAGGAAGAAAACCGGTTTTGGCTGGGCGATTACGCGGTTTATAAGGCCTTGAAAGAAAAATTCGGCCAGGCCGGCTGGGAGTCCTGGGAGGATCCTTACAAGCACAGAAATCCTGACGCTCTCAGGGCTTTCGAGCGGGAACATGCCGGGGTGATCCGCTTTCACAAGTGGCTTCAGTGGCAGCTGGCCGAGCAGTTTCGGGAGGTCAAGGCCTATGCGTCGGGAAAGGGGATCCTTCTGATGGGGGACTTGCCGTTTCTTGTGTCAAGGGACAGCGCCGATGTCTGGAGCCGCCAGCAGGACTTCAAACTCGACCTTGTTTCGGGCGCACCGCCCGATGACTATTACGCGAAGGGACAGCGCTGGGGGATGCCGGCCTACCGCTGGGATTCGATCGCGCAGGGCGGCTATGCCTATCCCGCGGCGAAGGTTCGCTATGCCGAACAGTTTTACGATTTTTTCCGGATCGACCACGTGGTCGGATGCTTTCGCCTTTGGACCATCCGCCTTGAGGAGCCTCTCGAGCACGAGGGCCAGATCGGCGCTTTCGATCCGCCCGAGGAGTCTTTGTGGGAGGATCACGGCAAGAGGATCCTGCGTGCGTGGATCGAAAATACCCGGATGATTCCCTGCGCGGAGGATTTGGGGACCGTTCCGGATTGTTCCTATCGGGTCCTTGCCGAGTACGGAATCCCCGGGATCAACGTTCAGCGCTGGACCAAGGACTGGACCGGGGACGCCAGCTTCACGCCGCCCGAAAAATTCAGGAAGAATTCGATCGCCGTTATCTCGACGCACGATTCCTCGTCGTTTCGGGGCTGGTGGGCCTTTGAGGCCGGCACGGTCGACGAGATCATTTTCAGGAGGCTTTGCGAAATGCGGGGAATCGATCCGCTATGGGCCCAAGAGCGCTTATTCGATCCGGAGCGCTCGGCACACGGCCGTTTGCGCTGGAAAAAAGAACTGACGGACAAAGCTTCTGTCCTTGCCGCCTTGAATCGCCAGGAGTGGGAGGTCGATAAAATTCTGGATTACTATCGTGGGTCCTACGACGAGAAGAACCGGTTCTGGAAATACGCCGGCATGAGCGGAAAATGCGCCGAGAAATGTTCCGTCCGTCTCGTCGCCCGGGCGCTCGAAAAGGTGCTTGCGACCTCTGCGGTTTTTTCCGTCCAGCTCCTGCAGGACTGGCTTTCCCTGGACGAAGGATTCCGCGAAGACCCGTGGGAGTACCGCATTAACTTTCCCGGGACGATGAACGACCGGAACTGGTCGCTGGTTGTGCCGCTCGCGCTTGAGCAGATGAACGAGGCGGCGGTGAACGATACCATTTTGAAACTCAATCGGAAATCGGGGCGGGTCTGAAATGGGTAAATCCATGAAGCCGGTGCGCTACGCATTCGCGGGCATTGTCATCGTCGCCGCCGTCGCTGGCGCTGTGCTGTTCGTCCGTTACCGGGGGGCCGTGAACTTATCTCCGAAGGGCCCTGCCTTGGCGGGGGAGAAGTCCAAAGGGCCCGCCGGGGCGCCCGTCCAGATCATCGAATTCAGCGATTTCCGGTGCGGGGCCTGCAGGAAGGCTGAAGGCGTCCTCAGTCAGCTCGAGAGCGACTATCCGGGAAAAATACGGATCGTTTTCAAACACTTTCCGCTTCCCAATCACGCCTGGTCGCCGGTGGCCCACCAGGCTGCCGAGTGTGCGCACCGCGGCGGAGTCTTCTGGCCTTATATGCAGCGTTTGTTTCAGGAGCAGGACAAATGGCCGCTCGGGGCAAATCCCGCGCAGACCTTCCTGGTTTATGCGCAGGAATTAGGATTGAATCCCGAGGTGTTCGCAAAGTGCCTTGTGGATCCTGAAGTCAAGGAAGTGGTCGCGAGGGAGTCTCGCGAAGGGGACGTCCTGAAAGTCCAGGCCACTCCGACTTTTTTTATCAACGGTGAACGGATGGTTGGCCCGGTGGCGCTCGAAATGCAGGCGCCTTCCGTCATTCGCGGCATTTTGGGTCTGCCTCCGCCGGAGCCCGTGACGCCTTCGCCCGGTCTTTCCGTGCTGCCGGCGCCGATGACGCCCGCGAATCCGGTGAGCGTCGATACCCCCCCTGCCAAAGTTTCCGACAAAGCATGAAATCCTACGCGCCCTGGTTCTTGGCCCGGCTTTTCCTCGGTCTGATTTTCGTCTATGCCGGCTTCACGAAGCTCGTCAATCCCGTCGAGAACTTTCAAGCTGTTCTGGCGGCTTACCGGCTCATTCCTTATGCTGTGGTCCCCGCGCTCGCCGCGGTCTCGCCGTGGATCGAGCTCGTCTTCGGAACATTCCTGATTCTCGGCTACGGAACGCGCTGGAGCGCCCTGGCCCTGACGTCTTGCAGCCTGATTTTCGTGGCCTTGCTGGGCTGGGAGTTTGCCGCGACAGGGCGGTTTCCGAGCGACTGCGGATGTTTCGGGACGGGGTTCTTCCGGCCGACGGTCCCTCAGATTTTTTTTATGGATCTCGCGAATGTTTTTATCGGTTTGCGGCTGTTCCTTTGGAAGAATCATCCGCTCAGCCTTGACCGGTGGCTGAATCCAGCCTGAGCTTGACACATTTTTGCATGTCCAGTATGATTGGCGTCCCATCGCACGCTTGCAGGATGAGGATGCTGGCACCAACCCGGTGGGGGTTGGTGCGTGATCATCATTCGCCTGCGGGCTCATGTATGTTTACGGGCAGGTAGCTCAGTCGGTAGAGCAAGGGACTGAAAATCCCTGTGTCGGGGGTTCAATTCCCTCCCTGCCCATTCCACACACGAACCCAGCAGGGTGAGTGGTGGAATGGCCCTTTTGCCGCTAGCAAAAGGGCCATAGTAACGCCCATCTATTATTCCGCAACCAATTATGAGTGCACCTCCGATCAAACCTTGCCGATGCGAACGGCATCGGCATCCCACGAACCCGTCCGCATTTAAATAGGTGTGACCCCTTTTACTTTCTGATATATTAATTTTCGTATGCGCTACGCAATCGGGATCGATATCGGCGGGACGAAAATTTCAGCGTCCATCGGAAATGAACGGGGAAAGATCCTCGCGCATTGTGAGATCAGGACCCTCAAGGGACGTCATGCTGCCCTGTGCGTGCGCAAACTTCTCGAAGCCCTCGAGGGTCTTCTGGCCGAGGCCGACATTCCGAAAGCCCGGATTCGGGGCATCGGCGTTTGTCTTCCCGGAGCCGTCAACACGGCCAAAGGCGTGGTCCCCGTTTCTCCTCATCTGGAAGGCTGGGCGGGGTTTCCTCTCGCCGAAAAACTTTCCCGAAAGTTCCGTTTACCCGTGCGCTTGGCCAATGACGCCAATGCCGCCGCTTTGGCCGAAAAATTATTCGGAGCAGGCCGCGGTGTTGCGCATTTCATTTATATGACAGTCAGTACCGGAGTCGGGGGAGGGATCGTATCGAACGGCAAACTCCTCGAGGGGGTCAGCTTTGTCGCCGGGGAAGTCGGTCATATGACGGTCGAACCCCGAGGTGAAAAATGGAAGCTTGGCGAAGTGGGAGTGCTGGAGGCCTATGCTTCCGGGACGGCGGTGGCCCGTTATGTCCGGTCCCGCGTCGGGACGCCGGCCGGACTCAAAAAATACAGGGATCCTGGCGGGCAGGTGAGTGCTCGGGCGATCGGGGCCCAGGCTGCGCGGGGCGACCGGCTGGCACTCGGGGCCTATGAGCGGGCGGGTTTCTACCTCGGGGTCGGGGTGGCCAATCTCCTGAATATTTTGAATCCGGGAAAAATTATCCTGGGAGGGGGCATGCTCAAGTCAGCTCCGCCCGTTTTTTGGAAAACCTTCCGAAAAACCTGCCGCCAAAAATCGTGGAAGCAAGCCTACCGCGCGGTGCGCATTGTGAGGACGACGCTCGGCGACCGTGTCGGGAATTTGGGCGCTCTTGCCCTGGCGTTTGAGCCATAGCAATAGGGGCCATTTCCTACAGGTACAGGCCTAAACTTGGCAAGTAAGAGGAGGCCTGTACCTGTAGGAAATGGCCCCTGATGCGAGAAGGAGTGCGCCCGGCGTGACTTGAACACGCAACCCTTTGCTCCGAAGGCAAATGCTCTATCCAATTGAGCTACGGGCGCTTGTATTGTGGAGAAGATTATAAAGAGGAATGGCGGCAAAAAACAGAAAAAACCGATTGTTTTTTGCCGATGATAGGAAGAATCCCGGAAGGAGGGGTTTTCCGTGCGTGCGGTAACGGCTTTCCTGCTGGTCCTTGTGCTCGGTTTTCCAGGATGTGCGTCCCAGGGGGCCAAGGCCCGGGGGGAGGGCGTCAACGACTCCCAGGCAATGACTGGCGAGCTTGGCCGGGAAATCGCGGCCGGCCGCGAGATCAATGAATCGATCCTGGCCGCTTTTTATCCCTATACGGAGCCGGAAGTCGTGTCCTACGTCAACCAGATCGGGCACTCGCTGGCGGACCACGCCCAGCGCCAGGAACTGCCGTACAGTTTCACGATTTTGTACGACGAGAAAATTCACGCGACTTCTGCGCCGGGCGGATACGTTTACCTGACGACCGGCATGCTTCGGTTCCTGGATAACGAATCGGAACTGGCCGGCGTCCTTGCCCATGAAATCGCCCAGTTGCAGTCGCGGGACCCCCGTCTTTCGAGACTCAAGAAGGTGATGGATCAGATGACTCAAGGGGCGGCCATGGCGGCTCCTTTGGTGGGGCAAATTGGGGCGGCGGCGATGGCCGGGCTCCTGGTAATGCAAATCCTGTTCGAAGCCGTCCGCCCGCGGTCGGAGAAAAGAGGGCAGCGGGCCGATGCAAAGGCCCTCGGCTACATGGTCGCGGCAGGTTATGATCCCCAGGGGCTCATCGACGTTCAGTACCGTTTTCTCGAGGCCGACAAGGCGCTTCGCCCTTATTTTCTCGACTATTACCAATCCCATCCGATTACCCAGAAGCGTTTTAAAAATCTACAGAAAGAATTTGCCAATCTTCCGCTCGAAGGAAAAAGTTTTACGACCAACCGGGAGGCCTATCAGGAGGCCACGAAGGGGATCCGGCAGATGGCCCCGCAGTGAAAAAACGGCGATTTAGGCCCTTTACTAATTGCCCGACTGTCTTTAGAATACGCATTCCTTGCCGGTCATCAAATCGCGTACTGTTTCAAGACATGCGCCCTTAGCTCAGTTTGGTAGAGCAACTGACTCTTAATCAGTGGGTCGAAGGTTCAAGTCCTTCAGGGCGCACTCTTCTCTCCCTCTTCTTGCGGCGATGGCGAAACTGGCAGACGCGCAGGACTTAGGATCCTGTCCCGAAAGGGGTGGGGGTTCAATTCCCTCTCGCCGCACGTAACCACGCACGAGTCCGCAGGCGAGTGGTGGTTACGCACCAACCCCAACCGGGTTGGTGCTGCGCAAAGCGCACGAGTCCGCAGGCGAGCACTCAACCTTGTTGGTTGAGTGCCATCCACCGAGACCTTGACGGTCTCGTGTGGAATGGTGGTGGTTACGCACCAACCCCAACACCTAAACGGTCGGTTTAGGTGCGTTCACATCATCCTTCGGCTCGAAGGATGTATGTTCACGCCGGGTTGGTGGTTGAATGAATCTTTCCTTCCGGACGTCCTATTGACAGCCCGTTGGTTTTGGCATAAAGTAGCGGTGGTTTTTTTTAGCCATTTCAGTTTCATCACGAGCATCAACGGTATCGAATTGAAAGGAGAATGAATCGATGAAGAAGTTGACCTGCATCATCGTCATTTTGGTTGCGGTATGTTTTGCGTTTCAGACGGCGGCTTTTGCTGCTGCACAGGACATCAATAAGAAATCTGCTGCGGCTGCCCAAGTCAATCAAGGGCAGGCAAAGAAAGAAGTTGCCAAGGCCGTCCCTGCGGTTCCCGCGGTTCCGGCCGAGGTGAAGCCGGCTATTCCCGCAACTCCGGCGCGGTCTGTGGTTCCGGCTGTTCCGGCGGTGGTCCAGAAAAAGGCAGCTGTCAACGTTCCGGCGGGGAATGTGTCCAAGACGGTCTCCGCTATGGCTGTGAAGCCGACGGGGCCCGCGGTTCCCGCCAAGCCCGCTTTGCCCGCTGTCCCCGGGATGAGGTCGGCGGTTCCGGCCACGCCGGCAGTTTCGGCGAAACCGGTGGTTCGGGATCTTATGCCTTCGGTGGCAAAGTCGCCTACCGTCGTGACTCCGAAAATCCCCGCTTCCGGTCAAGCTGCTGCGAAGACCGTTGCTCAAACCGCGAAGACCGGCGGGGCCAAGGTTGCGGCGGTCCAAGCGCAGGTTGCCGAGGCGAAGAAGTAAACGGTTCAACGATTCGGACGGTAAAAGGAATTGCGTATGATGAAAATATACTTGGGGTTGGTTTTTTGTGCCGTACTTATGCTTGGTCAGGGCACGGCGTCGGCGAAGTCGGTTTCCGGAAAAATCGCGGCCGTAGATTCCCGGGCCGGCGTCATGGAAGTGGCCCAGCAAAACGGCGGCGAGAAGGTCGTTGTCGGGCTGACCATGGGAACGTCTTTTTCCGGGGTGGCATCCGCGGCGGAACTGCGGCCGGGCGACCAAGTGTCGCTCGACGCGGACCTCGAGGCTTCCTCCGGAAAGTGGACGGCGACCACGGTCAAGGTTTCACAAGCCTGATTCCCGAGCGTCGGATGACCTTTTCCTCACCAAGGGCCAGTGATGACTCACTGGCCCTTTTTCTCTCAAAAACCTTTCGGAGATAACCATGACCCCTGTTCTGGCTTGGATCATTTTCAGTGCTGTCATTCTCGTCATGCTGGCGCTTGATCTCGGAGTGTTTCACCGGGGCTCCCACGCGGTCGGGATGAAAGAGGCTCTGATCTGGAGCGCTGTCTGGATTGTCGTCGCTTTACTTTTCAACCTGGGTATCTATTGGGTCCGCGGCGCCGATCTGGCCTTTCAGTTTCTCTCAGCATACATTCTCGAACGGAGTCTGAGTTTTGATAATCTGTTTGTCTTTCTGTTGATTTTTAATTACTTCCGGGTTCCGCGCAAGTACCACCACAGCATTCTTTTTTGGGGCATCCTCGGCGCGCTGGTGATGCGCGCGATCTTCATTGCCTCCGGCATCGCGCTTATTCATATGTTCCATTGGATGCTCTACGTGTTCGGAGTCATCCTGCTGCTGACCGGATTCAAATTGCTGTTTGAAAAGGACAAGCAGATAGAACCGGAAAAAAATCTGCTCATCAAAGTTTTCCGGCGGTTCATGCCGGTTTCCGAGGGCGACGAGGGCGGGAAATTTTTCCTCCGTAAGAGCGGCAGGCTTTTCGCGACGCCGCTGATGGTTGTTCTTCTTGTCATCGAAACGACCGACGTGATTTTTGCCGTAGATTCCATTCCCGCAGTCCTTGCCATCTCTACGGATCCTTTTATCGTCTACACGTCGAATGTTTTGGCCATTTTGGGATTGCGGGCGCTTTATTTTGCGCTCGAGGGGCTCATGCAGCTTTTCCATCACCTGCATTACGGCCTGTCGGTGATCTTGATTTTGATCGGGGTCAAGATGCTTCTGATCGATCTTGTCAAGGTCCCGACGGTGGCGGCGCTTCTCGCCATTTGCGTCATTTTGGCCCTGTCGGTGGTTGCTTCGGTGATTTGGCCCAAACCCGCCGGGAGCACTCCATCGCACGGATAGCCCCGTTGTTCCTCCGTTTTCTTCGCAATCTGACGCTGTCGCTCCTCAGCCTGGTCCTTCTGCTTCTCGTTTTGGAAGGCATTTTCCGCCTGGCCCGTAAAGACGACGCCCTGAAGCTTTCGATGGGCCGGGTCGATGCCCGCTATCACCACACCTTCGAACCCGGTTCGGCTCTCCATATGGTCTCAAGCATTCCCGGCGAGTTCGACGTCACGGCGCACATCAACAACTTCGGGTTTCGGGGGCCGGACATGACCGAAGAAAAGCCTGAAGGGGTGACCCGGATCTTCCTTGTCGGCGATTCCTATACCTTCGGGGTTGGCGCGAAGGACGATGAGACAATTCCTTCCCTGCTTCAGGCGCGTTTGGACCCGGGCCGCAAGATGTTCGAAGTGATCAATGTCGGCCGGGGCAGTACCTGCCCGCTGATTTATGACTTGAGACTGCGCGACGAAATCCCGAGGTTCAAGCCGAATTTGATCGTGATGATGCTCGACTTTTCAGACCTATGGGAAGACTGGCATTTCGAGAAGAACTTGCGTTATGACGCGAAAGGGGAAATCATTGCTCTGAGTCCCTACTACGAGTACGGAAAATTCCAATTTTGGAATTTTCTGAGGGCCAACAGCGTTTTTGCTTCTTATCTCCACAACAAAGTTGTCCGGACGGTCCAGCAGATCCAGAAGATCGGGCTACGCCGCTATCTCGATGCCATTGCGCAGGGCAAAAAAGTCAAAGCGGTCATTGCCACGACTGAAAACGAAACCATCGAATTCGACGGGAAACTTTTTTTGCGCGGACGGGACAAGGAAGCGGAAATCCGGGAGCACTTTAAAAGGACCTCCCACTATGTCCTTAAGTGCCGGGACCTGGCGCGCCAGTTTGGAGCGGGCTTTATCCTCGTGATGTACCCCTACGGGGTGCACGTCGGACCGGACCAGTGGCGGGAGGGGAGAGTTTCCTGGGGCTTCGAGAAGGGCAAGACGGTGATGGACACCTTTTCCTTCGATTTGGTGGAGTCTTTTGCCCGGGAAAACGGAATTCCTTCCATCAACCTGCTTGAGGATTTGAGACGCCATAACGACCAGGAGCTTTATTTTCCCTATGACGGACACTTCACGCCTGCGGCCAATCATGTCGTGGCGGATGCTCTTGTCGCAAGTCCTGTCCTGAGGGATGCCCTCGGAGAGAAATCGTCCTCGGACGCAAAAGCCGAACAAATAGGAGGCCGGGATGGACACCTTTAGCGCCATGGAGGAACGTAGGAGCATCCGGAAATACGCGCCGGGGGCCGTTCCTAAGGATTTGATCGAAAAACTGGTGGAAGCGGCCCGCTATGCCCCCAGCGCAAGGGCTATTCAGCCCTGGGAGTTTGTGGTCGTTACTCATACGGAGGTTTTGAAGGAGTTGGGGCGTCTTGCGACCAACGGGGCCTTCCTTGAAGGGGCGGCTTTCTGTATCGCCGTTTTTTGCCGGGAAACGAAGTATTATCTCGAGGACGGCTGCGCGGCCACGGAGAATATTTTGATTGCGGCCGCCGCGAGCGGGTTGGGCGCCTGCTGGATTGCGGGCGACAAAAAGCCCTACGCCTCCGAAGTGGCCCGGCTGCTCCAGGTTCCGCCGGACGTCAGGCTGGTGAGTCTGATCTCTGCGGGATGGCCGGCCGAGGAGCCTGCGGCGATTCGCCGGCGGGGTTTGGGAGAAGTACTTCACTGGGAAAAATACTGATCCGGACGAAAAGTAACTTCAATGACGTAGAGGAGGGGTGCCGCTGACATGAAGCGCGTCTTCGCGTTTTCTTTCTTTATCCTTGGATTTTCTTCCCTGATTTCCCAGGTCGTGCTGGTCCGTGAGCTGATGATCAGTTTTTACGGCAACGAGTTTTTCATCGGCTGGATCCTGTTCTCATGGCTCCTTTGGACGGGGGTGGGAAGTCTCCTCGGCGAGAAACTTTTCAGGGAGCTTCTTACGGTTTACCGGGCCTCCATGGCCTGTCATTTCCTGACGGCGGTCAGTTTTCCCGCGACGCTCGTCGCGGTGCGCGCAAGCCGCCTTGTGCTCCACACGGCGGCGGGGCAGGTGCCCAATATTCTCCCCGCTCTCATTTTGTCGTTCCTGGTGATGGCCCCGCTGTGTCTGGTGTTCGGCCTGCAGTTCGTGGCCGGGACCCGGAACACGATTTTCCGGCACGATGAAATCGAATCGGGGGTCCTGATCGGCCGCTCCTACCTTGCCGAGACCCTGGGATTTGTCGCGGGGGGGATTCTCTTCAGCTATTCTTTCGTTTTCAGCAATGAGTTCTTTGTGGCCGCGGCGGTGGCTTTTGTCAACCTGGCGGCCATGAGCGGGCTCTTGTACGCCCGTCCGTCCCTGAAACGCAACGCGGCCCTTACCCTCATCGTTCTGACCCTGATTTTCAGCGTCACTCTTCTTCTCAAGGCGGACGGGCTGAATTTCCGTACCACGGCCTTGCGGTATCCTTCCCAGACGCTGGTCTCCTCAATTAATTCGGTCCACGGCAATATCACCGTGACCAGGACCCGGAACCAGCATAATTTTTACCAAAACGGATTGTTCGTCGGGTCCGATGACGAGCAGGTCGCCAACGAATACCTCGTCCATTTTCCGATGCTGGCGCACCCGAATCCCAAAAGGGTCCTTTTGATCGGGACAGGCTACAACGGCGCCTTGCGCGAGATCCTGAAACATCATCCCGATCAGGTCGCCTACCTGGAAGTGGATGACACCCTGATCCGGCTTGCCCATCAGTACGGGCCGGTCTATCTCGACTCGTTTCTCGAGGACCGGAGGGTCCGTATTTTTTACGACGACAGCCGGCGTTTTCTCAAGCAGAACGCGGACCCGTACGATGTGATCCTGGTCAATGTCCCGAATCCCTCGACGGCGCTTCTCAACCGCTGCTATACCGACGAGTTCTACGCCTCCTTGAAAGCCCATCTTCGCCCCGGCGGCATCGTGGCCGCTCGCCTTGATTTTTCGCCGAACTTTTTGCCTCGCCAGCTCAACGACCTTGCCGCTTGCGTGAGCCGCACTTTGCAGAGGTCTTTTTCTTCGGTGCTGCTGCTCCCGGAGGATACTCTCTACTTTATCGCATCGCCGGAGCCCGGATGGGCGGTGACCCCGGAGATCTTGACCGAGAGGCTGCGCTCACGCGGGATCGAAAACTATTTTGTGGTGCCATCCTACATCCAGTACCGGATGACCAATGACCGGGTGGCCCAGGTGCGCGAGGCCCTGAAACATAATTACGGGGCGAAAACGAATTACGATTTTCAGCCGCGAGGCACCTACTACAACCTGGTCTATTGGCTCAGCGTTTTTTACTCGAAGCTGTCCGGCGCGTTTGCCGCGGCCGGGTGGGTGCCCTTCCGTACGGTTTTCGGTTCGATCCTTTTGGTCGTCGCCCTGCCGCTCGTCCTTTTCCTCGGCTCGCCCCGGCGGAAAAAGACGGTTTGTTTCGTCGCCATGTCGGTCGGGGGGTTTTCCCTGATGGCGGCCGAAGTTCTGGTGATCTACAGCTTTCAGGTTTTTTACGGCAATCTCTATTACAAAATCGCCTGGATCATCGCCTGCTTTATGGCGGGCATGGGGCTCGGGGCCCTTTGGGGTAGCCAGCGCCGCCATAAGTTTTCGACCCTGAGTTTGTTTTATATCCACTTCTGGACGGCGGTGGTCTTTTTGGCGTGGCTTGGGCTCGTCCGCTACGGCCACGACCGGCTGCTTGTGACGCCGGAGATGGTCCAGACGGTGTACCTGGCTCTCGCGGTCGCGATCGGAGGCCTGATTGGCTTCGAGTTTCCGATTGCAAACAAACTCTACTTCCGGGGCGAAAGCAACCTCCAGCAGAAGACGGGGAGTATTTACACGGCAGATCTTATCGGGTCGGGGTTCGGAGCCCTATCGGTCAGCGTCTTTCTCCTGCCGCTCTACGGGATCGAGAAAACGCTTATTTTGTTGTGTGCCGTCAACCTGGTTGCGTCGCTCTTATTTTTTCTCATCAAAAACCTGGGCCGTAAATACCGATAGACGGGCCGAGGGATCCTTCCAGCAGTCGGGCGCGAGCCCCGCTTTTTGCGTGCACAGCACGCTCAAAAACGTTTCTTTGTCCCATTGGTTTTCGGTAGCGACCTGGGGTAAAAAGACGCCGCCCCGAAAACCTTTCCGGATCTGGACGCCGTGCTTACCCACTTCGATGTCGTCAGCGCTTGCGACCGCCCGAAGGGGACTGAGGACCGAGACCTCGTATTCGAGCCGGGGGAGCTCCTCCGCAGTGACTGGTTTGAAACGGGGGTCTTGTGTGGCGGCGGAGATGGCCATCTCCCGGACGACCTCGTGCAGAGGCTGATTCGGTTCGAAACGCCCGATGCACCCCCGGAGCTCTCCGTGAATCTTCAGAGTGACGAAGGCGCCGAGCGGCTGGTTGAGGGCCGGCAGAGTGGAGCTTGCGGTCGGAGCTTTCCCGGTGCGAACGAGAGCCTCGACCGTCCCGCGTGCGATCCTCAAGAGCTCCGCTTGCTCCCCGGGACTCAACTCTTTGTCAACGGAGCCTGCAGTTTCGGAAGGTTTGGGTGCGGGAGTCGCCGGATATGCGGCCGGAGCCATGAAAATCCCCCCAATCAGAAAAATCACTATCCACACGGATGCATGGCCGTAGTTGCACGTCAAGGCGGTCAGGGCTTGTCTTTTATTGATTGCAACTACGGCCATGCACTCCATCCACTTGCAAAGGCGTTTAATTCCAGATTCCGGGAATTTTTTCTCCATCGGCGCACTCTCCGTTCTTGAGGTTGTTCGAAATGACAGCATGAGCGATCCGCTCGATGACCTTTTGGCCCGAGCCCGGACAAAGGGTTGCTTCTCCCTCGGGGAAGGCGACGTTGCCCGTGTACACGTACCGGAGGCCCTCCTCCCGCGCGATGGCGCGCGCACGCAAAACCGTTTCGATCGGCGTGGGCGGCAGATTGCGAAGCTTGTACTGAGGAAAATGGCGGGAAAAATGGAGGGGCACATCCGGGCCCAGGTTCTCCCGGATCCAGCGGGAAAGCTCGCGGATTTCGGCCTCGCTGTCGTTTTCACCCGGAACGAGAAGGTTCAGGACTTCGAGCCAGACGCCGCTTTTGTGGATGAGTTGCATGGTTTCGAGAACATCGGCCAAATGACCGCCGGTCAGCTTTTGATAGAATTCCTCGCGGAAGGCCTTGAAGTCGACCTTGTAAGCGTCGACCGTCCTAAGCAGCTCGGCGAGCGGCTCCGGGTTGATATACCCCGCGCTTATGACGATGCTTTTGATTCCCCGCGAACGGGCGATCCTTGCCGTTTCGAGCATGAACTCGTAGTTGATGACAGGCTCATTATAGGTGAAGGCAATGGAACGCGAGCCGCTGCGCGCAGCCTCTTCGACGACCTGGGCCGGGGTCATGGGGATGGAGGGGACTTCATGAGGGAAGGCTTGGGAAAGCTCCCAGTTTTGGCAGAAAAGGCAGTGCATATTGCAGCCGGTCGTGGCGATGGAAAAGGCCTTGCTTCCGGGGAGGACATGAAAAAAAGGTTTCTTCTCGATGGGGTCGACGTGCGCCGAGGCGATTTTACCGTAGACCATCGAATACAAATCTCCGCCGATATTTTTCCGCGCCTTGCATGTGCCGAATTGGCCGGGTGCAAGCATGCACCGGTTGGGGCACAGGCGGCACTGGACCATCCGGTTCGGCAGTTTGTCGTAATACATGGCGAGATGTTCAGTCCCCGGCTGCTCTTCGAACCAGCCGGCGCTGTGGGCAAGGCCTGAAATAAGCCATAGAGAGGGGGCGATGAGGGCGATCAGGAAAAGTCCCGGGAGGATGAAGGTAAATTTTTTGTGCAACGAAGGGGCCATTTCCTACAGGTACAGGCCTTGGCTTTGGTCGTGAAGAGGCCTGTACCTGTAGGAAATGGCCCCTAGCCTTTTTGAAACCAGCGAATCAGATTATCCGCCATGGAAAGAATCCCGACAACAAAAAAAAGAACTGCCGCGAAAAAGCCGCCGAGGCGAGCCGCGGCCTGAAAGCCGCGGAGACGGGCCAGGGCGCCCGCAAAGACGAGCGGCAGAAAGTAGAGGGAGCTCGAGAGGAAAAAAATCAGGAAATAGGCGATGCCCCGGCAAGTGCTGTGGAGGGTAAAGACATAAGTCAGGGAGATGAGAAACGGCGGACAGAGATTGATGCCCATGAAGAACCCCATCGCGACCGGGCTTTGGGCGCCGAGCCGGGAGGCCGGACAGCAGGCTTGCCGTTTTTGCGCCTGGAGACGGATGAGATAAACGGCCAAAAGAACGGAAAGCCCGATCATGGCGACATCGGCGAGAAGGCGGATCCACGTCTGGTCTAGGGCCGCGCCCAAAAATCCGAAAACCGCCCCGAAAGCCAGATAACCGGCGAGTCTTCCCGCCATAAATTGCGCGAGCAGCCAGACGTTTTCCCGGAAACTACGGCGTTCGGCGACGAGGAAGGACGTGATGAACGGGAAGCAGGAGCCGAGGCAATAGAGCCCTGTGGACAGTCCCGCAAAAAACGGCGCAATCCACCACGTGGTTTCCATATCAAAAGCATTATAATGATCTTGGTGGGCGGATCAAGCGGCGGTATAATTTTCCGATGGAACGCAATCCGGATCATCTTGCGAAGACTCCGTTCGATCTTCTCGTCGTCGGAGGAGGAATCAACGGCGCGGCGATCGCCCATATCGGCGCACGCCGGGGTCTGAAAGTTGCGCTTCTGGAAAAGGGCGATTTTGCAAGCGGCACCTCCAGTAAATCTACCAAACTGATCCACGGCGGCATTCGGTATCTCGAGAACCTCGAACTGGATCTCGTCTACGAGTCCCTTCACGAGCGCCGCCTCCAGCTCGAAGCGGCGCCTCACCTGGTCAAGCCCCTGAGTATCGTCATTCCGGTTTATCACGGCGACAAGCGGCCCTTGTGGATGATGAAGTTGGGCGTGTCCTGTTACGACGGTTTGGCCGGTAAGGCCGTCATCCAAAAACACCGGAATTTGACGGCCGCCGAGGTTTTGGAACTCGCACCGGCTGCTCGGCGCGAGGGCCTGCGCGGGGGAGTGCTTTACTGGGACGCTCAGATGGACGATTTCAGGCTGTGCCTGGCCAATGTCGTCTCGGCGGTTCAGGCCGGCGCCCAGGCGGTCAATTATGTCGAGGTCATTTCCTTCATCAAGGATAATGATCGTGCTGTGGGTGTGCGGGCTGTCGATCTTTTGGCCGATCACACCCTCGAAGTTTATGCGAAGAACGTTGTGTGCGCCCTGGGGCCCTGGACCAACCAGCTGCTGAGGATGGACAATCCCAGCGCCCCCAAGCGGATCCGGATGACCAAGGGAATTCATCTTGTGTATCCCGGGAAAGTCTCGGCGCACGGCTTTTTGATTCCCGCGAAAAAGGACGACCGCGTGTTTTTCATCCTGCCCTGGAGAGGGAATTCCCTGATCGGGACCACGGATACGGTCTACAGCGGCTCCCCCGACGACGTGAGGACCGAAAGTGAGGACGTCGATTATCTGCTTTCCGAGGCGGACCGGGTTTTCCCCGGAGTCCGTTTCGAAAAGTCCTCCGTCCTCTCGACTTTTGCGGGGATACGTCCGCTCATCCGCCGGGGAGGTTCTCCCTCGAAAGTGTCGCGCAAGCATATGATCCACCGGTCGCATTCGGGCATCTGGTTTGTGGCTGGCGGAAAATACACGACTTACCGGAGGGTGGCCGTGGATTGTCTCGATAAAATCAGACGGGGGACTTACGGCCTGAAGCATTTCCGCCTTCACGGCGGCGGAAACCTTTTGCAGACCGCCGAAGACTCTGCCCGGGAGTTCAATGTGCCGCCGGAGGCGGCGCGTGCCGTGATGTCCGCCCACGGCACCGCCTACCGGGATGTTTTACAGAGGGTCCTGGGGCGTCCGGAGTTTGGACAAATCGTCTGCGAGGCCCCCCTCATTCTCAAGGCCCAGATCGTTCATGCCGTCGAAGCGGAAATGGCCAGGACTCCCGACGATGTGATCCGGCGCCTGGCCCTCGACTCCCTTGTCAATGTTCCCGCAGAGTGTTTGGGAGCGATCGAGGAAGTCCTCAAGGCGCGCGGATATTTTTCCTGAAAATCGATCGAAAACGCGGAGGTTCTCCATGGAAAACAGTCGCCAGAGCACGGAAAAATTGACGGGGCAGATCCTCGATCCCGCAGGAATGATCGCTTATCAGGAGGCATCGATCGTCAGCCGGACCCTGCTCACCAAAAAAGCCGGGACGGTGACGCTTTTTGCCTTCGACAAGGGGCAAAGCCTGAGCGAACACACGTCGCCTTACGATGCCATCGTTCAAGGGGTGGAAGGCCGGGGCGAGATTTTAATTGCCGGGAAGCCGCACGCGCTCCACAAGGGAGAGATGATCATCCTGCCGGCTCAAGTTCCTCATGCGGTCAAGGCGCCTGCGAAGTTCAAAATGATGCTGGTGATGATTCGCTCATAAAAACACCTTCGCTTCCTCTCTTTTTTTGTTAAAATAGCCTCATGCCTGTCATCCCTTCTATGAAATTTGCCGCAAGGTTTTTGTTTTTAAGCGTCAGAGTCTTTTTGTGTTTTGCGCTTGTTTGCGGTCCGGTCCTGGCGGAGGGGGATCTGCCGCCATTGCCGAAAGGCCCGCTGCTTTTGACGAGCTGTACCGAGGAAATGCTGACGCCCGAGTTTTGGATCCGGCATCTCCAGGATCCCGACAACGTCATTTTGACTCCCAACGCCATCCAGGAATTTAATCAGCGAATCTATCGATGGACCCACGAGGCCGTCGATGTCTTCAAGATTCCGAAGCTGTTCCCCGGGGACGGGATTCGCCGACAGTTGGAGCTCGAATTCCAGACCTTACGAAACCGGATTCTCTACGATCGCCGCGGCCAGCGGGTCCCTGCCGCTTATTTTGACGAAACGCTCAAGCCGATTATTCCCTGGGAGGAGATTCCAAAACATATCGAGGTCCGATGGGGGGTTGCCGTCCAGTCGACTTCCGTGCGCGCGCTTCCGACGGACATGCTCATGATCGAAGCCCCTGAGGACGTGGAATTCGATCAGCTCCAGTTTACGCTGATCAAACTTTGGACCCCGGTGGCGGTTTATGCCGCTTCTTCAGACGGCCAGTGGCTTTACGTTCATGCCCCCTACGCCCGCGGGTGGGTCAAGGCCGCGGACATCGCTTTCTTTCCCAAACGTGAGCTCCTCCGGCAGGCGGCTCGTCCCGACAAGGATTTCCTCGTGGTGACGGGTAAATCGGTGGCCGTCTACTCGGATCCGGTGATGCAAACGGTCGAGCTGAGGCCCGTCATGGGCACGGTCATTCCCCTGGCCAGCACCGCGATCAAGCAGCAGCTTCGAGAAGGAACTCCGGGCAAAAGCTCTTTTGTTGTCCGGATGCCCTATCGTAAGGCCGATGGCACCGTTTATCTCGAGAAAGCCTATATCGACACGAAGAGTGATGTGTCCTACGGCTATCTTGCCTACACCCAGCGGCATGTGATCCAGCAGGCCTTCAAACTGCTTGGGGTCCGCTACGGCTGGGGCGGCATGTACAACGGCTGGGACTGCTCCGGGTTTACCCATGATGTTTTTCTGACCTTTGGCTTCGCGATGCCGCGAAATTCAAAACCCCAGGCGTATGTAGGGACCCAGATCGACCACTTCGAGGCTTTCCACGATCTCGATCGCAAGGATGCGGCCATCCGGGCGGCGGTGCCGGCGATCACGCTTTTGCGCATGTCGAAACACATGATGCTGTATCTGGGCGAGATCGACGGACATTTCTACGCCATTCATTCCACCTGGGCGGAGAGGATCTCCATGACCTCCGACGAAAAGCGCCGGATCAATCAGGTGGTGGTCTCCGACCTTGGGCTGAACGGCAATTCCTACGTGGGGTCGCTCTTTGACCGCATCCTCGACATGAACGAGATTAACCTAAAGGAATGAGCGTGGATTGCAAACTGCAAATCAATAAAAAGCGCTGTCATTGCACCTATGAGCCCTGTGCGCGCAAGGGGAACTGCTGCGACTGCCTCCATTATCACCGCGCCAACGGGGAACTTCCCGCCTGTTTTTTCTCACCGGACGCCGAAAAGACCTACGACCGTTCGATCCAGCATTTTATGCAGACTTACCGAGAGAAGGGATCGCGCGCTTAGGGCCTAGTTCAGTCTTGTGACGCGTACCCGGATCAGGCCCTGGCGGGTGTCGGAAATTTTCCGGAAAGCTGCCCGGGTCAGGTCGATTAGGCGGTTGAGCCGCTTGGCCGGACCGCGGTCATTGACGATGACGATGACGGACTTGCCGTTCTTGAGGTTGGTGACTTTGAGGCGGGTTCCGAAGGGAAAATGCCATGACGCGCAGGTCATCTGCTTATCGTCGAAGATTTCTCCGTTGGCGGTCCTCAAGTTGATGAAGGGGTCCGACTGGCTGTACCAGGACGCGACGCCGGTTCGGCCCGGAGAAGATATTTTCGGTCGGACGGGCTGCTTTTCCGCGGGAACCAGGATTTGCGGCGCAGGAGACAGGGTCTCCTGCAGGCTGGAAATAGGTTCGGCGGAAACGAGAGGGACTGACACGATCATCAGAGTGATCAGCGACCTTTTGACCCCAGGTATCACGAAAAGCTTCCTTTCCGGCAACCCAGCCTCCCGCACCCGGAACGCCCGGGTGGTAGGGACTGTGGCTTTGCGTCTCCCGATTTCTCCATCCCCATCGGAGGATGCCCTCTTGGATACAAGAAGGGGGATTTGCCCTTACTTAAACACTAGCATGTGAATTTGATTCTTGCAAATGCGGGAGGCCTCGGCTAAATTCATCCAGCCTGTTTCCCGGCATCCGATTGTTTCACTTTTCATGCATGAAGGAGGAGCGCTATGACTCATGAATTCTGTGTCCTGCTGACTGCGGCGGTCTCCCTGGGCTTCTTCCATGTCCTCTTGGGCCCCGACCACACCGTCCCTTTTATCGTGATGGCCAAGGCGCGAAAGTGGCCGTTTGCCAAGACGTTTGCCGTTACTGCCCTATGCGGATGCGGGCATATCGGCGCTTCGGTGTTGCTAGGCCTTCTTGGGATGCGTTTCGGGTGGAAGATGATGCGGCTCGAGGCCCTCGAGTCTGTCCGCGGGGCCTGGGCCGGTTGGGCCCTCTTGATCTTCGGGATTGTTTATCTGGTTTACGGGATGCGAAAAGCTTTCGGAATCCTATTTCGCACAGAAAACGCCCGTGTTGTACTGCCCCGAAGAACCGTGCGCCGAAAGCTTGCGCAAGGACTGCCCTGGTCCCTCTTCGTGATTTTTGTTTTGGGGCCCTGCGAACCCCTGATTCCTCTGGTCATGATCCCTGCGGCCCGGCAAAACTTATGGGAAATGTGGGCCGTGACGATTGTCTTTGGGGGCACTACCGTCGGGACTATGCTCGGACTGACGGCGGCCGGGGTCTACGGATTGAGCCGGTTTTCCTTTGTGCCGCTCGGACGCTTCAGGCATGCTTTGGCGGGAGTGGTGATTTTCTTTTGCGCGGCGGCCGTTCTGTTTTTAGAGGTGTAGACAAAGGGGCCATGCCCCTGTAAACAATGAATTCTGGCCAGGCAAGGTGCCTTCGGGTTATAATTCACGAAAATCACCCAACGGCATAGGGGGAGCTTATGAATACGGTCCATGACATTCTGAAAGACAAGGGAAACAAAGTTTTGTCAGTTGGTCCGGACGATTCCGTTTTGAAAGCACTTGAACTGATGGCCGAAAAAAATGTCGGGGCCTTGCTCGTTCTCGACGGTGACAGCGTCGCCGGAATTTTTTCGGAAAGGGACTACTGCCGGCAGGTCCTCGAAGACGCCCGGTCCCCAAAAGCCATGAAAGTCCGTGAACTCATGACGACGACCGTCATGGGCGTTACGCCGGAAAGAACAACGGAAGAATGCCTGGCGCTCATGACCGACAAGCGCATCCGCCATCTTCCGGTTTTACAGAATCAGCGCGTCATCGGGGTCGTTTCCATCGGTGACATCGTCAAAAAGATCATCGCCCACCAGCAGTTTACCATCAGCGAACTAGGCAACTACATTTCTGCCGGGTAGCGGGCAGCCCCGGCTTTTTTGAAAGGAAAAACCATGTACCGGATTCTCGAAAAGGAAAAAGTCAACCCCGTGGTCAACCGCTTCGTCATCGAAGCTCCCTTGATCGCGCGCAAACGCAAGCCCGGCCAATTCGTCATTTTTCGCCTGCACGAAGAAGGCGAGAGATTTCCGATCACGATTGCCGACGCCGATTCTGCGGCCGGCACCATTACGGTCTATGTCCAGGCCCTTGGCAAGACCACGACCGAGATGGGGAACCTCAAGGCCGGGGATGCGATTGCCAATGTTGCGGGTCCGCTGGGGCATCCGACGCCGCTTGAGAAGCTCGGCGGAGAAGTTTTTCTTATCGGGGGCGGGGTCGGGGCCGCCGAAATTCTTCCGATTGCCAGGGCGCACAAGGAAAGCGGCAACAAGACCGTGATCATTTTGGGCGCACGCTCACGCGACATCGTCATCCTAGAGAAGGAATTCCGCTCTTTCGCTGACGAAGTCTACGTCACGACCGATGACGGAAGCTACGGCCGCAAAGGGTTCGTGACCGACGAGCTCAAGAGCCATCTCGAGCAGGGACGGCCGATTGTGGAAGTTGTGGCCGTGGGGCCCGTCATCATGATGAAGAATGTCTGCAACGTCACCCGGCCTTCCGGGATCCGAACGCTCGTATCGCTCAATACAATCATGATCGACGGGACCGGGATGTGCGGAGGGTGCCGCGTCGAGGTCGGCAATGAAACGCGTTACACCTGCGTCGACGGACCGGAATTCGACGGCCACCAGATCAATTTTGACCTCCTGATCCAGCGGTTGGGAGCGTATCAGAAGGAAGAGAAGCATTCCCATCAGTGTTATCTTGCGAACATAAAGGAATAAGGGACCATGGCGAATTTCAAAATTCCGCGTCAGGAGATGCCCAAGCAGGAGCCCGGCGAACGCCGCCGTAATTACGACGAAGTGGCCACGGGATATACTCCCGAGCAGGCCAAGCTCGAGGCGGAGCGCTGCATCCAGTGCAAAAAACCCCTGTGCATCGAAGGGTGTCCCGTCGAAATCAAGATTCCCGAATTCGTCAAGCTGGTGGCGACCGGCGACTTCGAAAGCGCCTTGGCCAAGGTCCGTGAAACTAATTTTTTACCCGGAATTTGCGGGCGGGTGTGCCCTCAGGAAGAGCAGTGCGAAGCGCGCTGCGTGGTCGGGAAAAAACACGAGCCTGTTGCGATCGGGCGCCTCGAACGCTTTGTGGCCGACTGGGAAATCAGGCAAGGCAAGGTCCCGAAGCCCGAACAGCTCTCGCCGACCGGCCGCAAAGTGGCGGTCGTCGGGTCCGGGCCGGCGGGCCTGACCGTGGCGGGGGAATTGGCCAAGCTTGGTCATAAGGTAACGATCTTCGAGGCTCTTCACAAGGCCGGCGGGGTTCTTGTTTACGGGATCCCGGAGTTCCGGCTGCCCAAGGCGATCGTTGCGCGCGAGTGCGAGGTTCTGGAAAAACTGGGAGTGGAGTTTCAATTCGATTTCATCGCGGCCCGGACCGCGACGGTGGATGATTTTTTCGAGATGGGATACGATGCCGTTTTTCTCGGGCTCGGGGCGGGCCTGCCGTCTTTTATGAATCTCCCGGGCGAGAATCTTGCCGGCGTGTATTCGGCGAATGAATTTTTGACCCGTGTCAACCTGATGAAGGCTTACCGGTTTCCGTCTTACGATACCCCGGTGCAAGTCGGCCGTCAGGTCGCCGTCGTCGGGGCCGGCAACGTGGCCATGGACGCCGCGCGCTGCGCTTTGCGCCTCGGGGCCGAAGAGGTCCATATCGTTTACCGGCGGAGCCGTCAGGAAGTTCCCGCGCGGAAAGAAGAAGTGGAAAATGCGGAAGAAGAGGGCATCTTTTTCGATTTCCTCATGAGTCCCGTCCGCTACTTGGGCGACGAGAAAGGGCGCGTGAACGCCATGGAACTTATTCGCATGGAGCTCGGCGAGCCGGACGCGTCCGGCAGGCGGCGTCCCGTGGCCGTTCAAGGTTCCGAATTCAAACGGGCGGTGGACATGGTCATTGTGGCCGTCGGGACCGGCGCCAGCCCACTCGTGCCGCGTTCCACGCACGGGCTCGAGACCAATAAGTACGGCTACATCGTCGCGGACCCTGCCATCGGAAAAACGACCAAGAAGGGCGTCTGGGCCGGAGGCGACATCGTCACGGGCGCTGCGACGGTGATCGAGGCCATGGGGGCGGGGCGCAAGGCCGCGCGCTCCATCGACGACTATCTCCGCACGGGCCAGTGGTAAGCTAAACGCTTTCCGGCCGGCTTGCATTTTTTTGTTGTGTCCCTGCCGCGGTGTGATACAATTATTTCCCAATTGTTCCGTTTATCACGATTGAAAAGGCATACGGCCGTTCCGGCATGACGAAGATCTCGCAGAAAACCGTGTCAAGGGCGCTGCGCTACATCCGGGCCCTGGAGAATTTGATCAAGCAAAAACACCGGCTGGTCTCCTCCAAAGAGCTTGCGGCGGTCACCGGCGTCACGGACGTCCAGATCCGCAAGGACATTTCGAGCTTCGGCAAGGTGGGGCGCCCCAGGATCGGTTACCGGACGGCGGAGTTGAAAAATGTTTTGGAGGACTTCGTCCTCCAGGACGACATGCTGAGGATCGCGCTTTTCGGGGTGGGCAACCTCGGCACCGCGATTTTGAAATATCCGGGATTTCTGAAGGACCGCATCCGGGTCGTGGCCGCCTTTGACGTGGAACCCCAGAAGATCGGGAAAAAGGTCGGACTTGTGACGGTGTATCCCTTTGAGCGGGCGCCGCAGATTATTCGGAAAACGCGGGCCAATATCGGCATCATTGCCGTGCCGCAGGGTTTTTCCCAGGATGTCGCGGATCTTATGGTGCTTGCCGGGCTGAGGGGGATCGTCAATTTTTCCCCGGCCTCGGTCAGCGTGCCGGCCGAAGTCCGGGTCAAAGACATCGATCTGACAATCGAGTTTTTATCGCTTTTTTGCGAAATCCATAAGTAAGACTACCGGAGAAGGGGGGCCGCAATGGAATACCAGCCGAAAAAAATATTGTCCGAGTTTAACCGGTTGATGACCAATGTCCGGAGCGCGGTTCCGGGCTCGTATGACGCCTTGATTGCCGAAAAGCATGCGGCGCTCAAAAGCGGTAAAATTCCGGAAAAGACCAAATGGCTCATGTTGCTGGTGGCCGGCGTCAGTCTGAAATGCCCGGTCTGTATTCCGCGTGCCGTCGAGCACTGCCTTACGCTCGGGTGGAGCCGTGAGGAGATGCTCGAGGCTTGCATGGTCGCCGTCCTCGTCGGCGGTTCGAGCGTGATGACTTATGTGACGTTTGTGGAGAAGGCGATCGAAGATTTAAAAGGGTAGTTTTTTTTGAGGAGAGTTTCGAATGACTCACGAAGCCAAGCGGGTTGAAAATCCGGTGCCTCAAAGTGCGACGCAGTGCCCCTGCGAGACGACCGAAGAAGATTTGCTGAGCCGCCTCGAAGAAGTGATCGCGAGCTACGCGAAAACCGACGGGGCGCTTATCCCCGTGCTCCAGACGGCGCAAAACCTCTTCGGTTATCTCCCCGAGAAGGTCCTCAAGCGCATCAGCGAGCGGCTCAACATCCCTTACAGTGAAGTGGCCGGAGTCGTTTCCTTTTATTCTTTTTTTTCGACTGTGCCGCGGGGCAAAAACGTCGTTCGGGTCTGCCTTGGGACCGCCTGTTACGTGCGGGGAGGCAAGGAAGTGCTCGAAGGGATGAAGAAACATCTGGCGATCAATGTCGGGGAGACGACCGCGGACCGCAATTTTTCGCTCGAGGTCGGCCGCTGCTTCGGCGCCTGCGGGCTTGCTCCCGCCGTCATGATTAATGACGACGTCCATCAGAGGGTGAAGCCGGCGAAAATCAAGGAGCTTTTGAATCCTTATGAAAGCAGGGAGGTCAAGGCCGTCTCATGAGTGCGACTGAACCGCAGGTGATTCGATCGGTCGACGATTTGAACCGGGTCCGCGCGAGGGTCCTGGAGGAGAAGGAGAGGAATGCCTCCAAGCCCCAGATCCTTTTGTGCTCGGGGGCCGGGTGCATTGCCTCCGGGGCGATGGATATCAAAAAGCGCCTCGAGGAAAAAATGCGCGAACGCGGCATGAGTGTCCGGATCGTCGAGACCGGATGTCTGGGGCCGTGCGCGAAGGGGCCTGTCATGGTCGTTCAGCCCGGGGAAACTCTCTATGAGGAGGTCTCGGTGAACGACGTCGAGGAGATCGTCGAGGAGCACCTTGGGCACGGCAGGATCGTCCAGCGCTTGATTCACCGCAATGCCAAAGGCGACAAGCCGGCGGCCTCTTTGAGCGAAAACGATTTTTTTGCGACCCAGGTCAAGATCGTCCTCAGGAACTGCGGAAGAATCGATCCCTTGAGGATCGACGAATACATCGGCCAGGACGGATATCAGGCCCTTGCGAAGGTTCTGACGGCTGCCAACCCCGGAGCGGTCGTCGACGAGATGAAAAAGTCGGGCCTGCGCGGGCGCGGGGGCGCAGGATTTCCGACGGGCCTCAAGTGGGAATTTACCCGCAAATCGGAAGGCCCCGTCAAATACGTGCTTTGCAATGCGGACGAAGGAGACCCCGGAGCGTTCATGGACCGCAGTGTCCTGGAAGGGGATCCTCATAGCGTTATGGAGGGCATGGCGATCGCGGCTTTTGCGATCGGGGCTGAGCGCGGTTTCGTCTATGTGCGCGCCGAATACCCTCTTGCGGTGTCGCGCCTCACGAAAGCGATCGAACAGGCAAGGCAGGCTGGGCTTCTCGGAGAAAATATCCTCGGCACCGGTTTCAAATTCGACCTCGAAATCCGAATGGGATCGGGGGCGTTCGTTTGCGGCGAGGAGACGGCCCTCATGAATTCTATTGAAGGCAAGCGCGGGGAGCCCCGGCCGCGGCCGCCTTTTCCCGCTGTCAAGGGGCTTTGGGGAAAGCCCAGCCTTCTGAATAATGTCGAAACCTACGCGAACGTTCCCGTGATTTTGCTCAAGGGAGCGGATTGGTATGCTTCTTACGGGACGGACCAGAGCAAGGGGACGAAGGTCTTCGCGCTGGCCGGTTCGGTCAAAAACACCGGCCTCGTCGAGGTTCCGATCGGGACTTCGCTCGGCGAGCTGATCTACGACATCGGCGGCGGCGTCAAAGGCGGCAAGACGTTCAAAGCGGCCCAGATGGGCGGACCTTCCGGCGGATGCATCCCAAAACAGCATCTGAGCGTGCCGCTCGACTACAAAACGCTCGAAGAGCTCAGTGCCATCATGGGCTCCGGCGGCCTCATCGTCATGGACGACGACACCTGCATGGTCGATATGGCGCGTTTTTTTCTCGAGTTTGTGCAGGAGGAGTCGTGCGGGAAATGCGTCCCGTGCCGGGTCGGCACGAAGCGCATGCTCGAAATTGTCGAACGGATTTGTTCGGGCCAGGGCGAGCAGGGGGATATCGAGCGGCTGATTGAGCTTGGGCTTCAAATCAAGGATACGTCGCTTTGCGGCCTCGGGCAGACGGCCCCTAATCCCGTTTTGTCGACGATCCGTCATTTCCGCGAAGAATACGAACAGCATATCCGTGACCGGCACTGTGAGGCCGGAGTTTGCCCTTCGCTCGTTCGCGCCTCCTGTCAGAGCGCTTGCCCGGCGTGTGTGGACGTCCCCGGGTTTGTGTCGCTTGTCGGCGAAAAAAGGTATGCCGAGGCGCTGAAACTGCACCGGGAAAGAAATCCCTTCGCGGCAGTTTGCGCGCGGGTGTGCTTTCATACTTGCGAAGAAAAATGCCGCCGCTCGACCCTGGATTCGCCTGTCGCGATCCGCGCGGTCAAACGCTTCATGGTCGATCAAGAGGTGACAATCCAACTCCCCGAGTCCCGCCAGGACGAGAAAAACGCTTCCAGAAAAATCGCGATCGTCGGGGCCGGACCGGCCGGACTTTCCTGTGCTTATTTTCTGGCCCGCCTCGGTTACCGCCCGGTGGTGTTCGAGTCCGAGCCCCGGCCCGGCGGCATGCTGGTCCAGATGATTCCTGCTTACCGGCTTCCTCGGGAGACCGTGGCCCGGGAGATCCGCATGATCGAACAGCTTGGAGTCGATATCCAGACGGGCAAGACGCTCGGCAAGGATTTTACGATTCAGCAGCTGCGCGATCAGGGGTTTGAGCTGATTTTTCTCGGTGTCGGAGCGCCTCAAAATCTCAATCTTGGGGTCGTGGGCGAGGACGCCGAGGGCGTGGTCCAGGCGGGGGCTTTTCTCAAACAATACAATATTCGGGGATCAGTGCCGGTCGGAAAAAAGGTGGTGGTGGTCGGAGGCGGCAATGCGGCGATCGACGCCTCGCGCTCGGCCCTGCGCCTGGGGGCCGAAGAAGTGACGATCCTTTACCGACGCAGCCAGCAGGAAATGCCGGCCTATGCCGAGGAGATTGAAGAGGCCCTCAACGAGGGCGTGAAACTGATGACCCTGACGCATCCGGTGGAGATCGTCAAATCGACGGCAGGCCGGGTGTTGGGCGTCAAGTGTATCCCGATGAAGCTCGGCGAATTCGACCGGAGCGGAAGAAGGCGCCCGGAAGGGGATGAAACCCAGCCGTTTCACCTGGAGGCCGATCAGGTCATCGTAGCCATCGGCCAGGCTCTGCATGCAAAAGAATTGTTCGGGGGATTGGACATCGAGATGACTCCGAACCGCTTCATCAAAGCCGATCCGGTTACCGGCCAGACATCCGTTCCCTGGATTTTTGCGGGGGGAGATGCCGTGAGCGGCCCTTATTCGGTCGTGGCGGCGATCGGTGCCGGGGAAAGGGCTGCGGCCGGGATGGACGAATCTTTGACCGGCGCAAACCACGCGTTTTGGCGCAAAGAACAAGAAGTCCAGACCGAGTTTGATCCCGATGCCGATCCCGTGCCGTATCCGCGCGAGAAAATCCGCTCGATCGATCTCGAGCGGCGCCGCTCGAATTTCGATGAAGTGGAACAGCCGTGGGCCGAGGGCGTCGCCGTCCGCCAGGCGAAGCGCTGCCTGCGCTGCGATTACGGCAAGCAGGTGTCCGAAAAACGAATTGTCAACACGGAAGAAAACGCTCCGAAACATAAAGCCAAAGCGTAGGGAAAACGATCCATGCCCAAAGTGACGATCAATCATCAGGTGGTGGAAGTCGCGCCGGGGGCGACCATTCTTTCGGCGGCCCGCGCGATGGCCATCGACATTCCGACGATGTGCTTTCTCGAGGGCAAAGAGCCCCTGGGAGCGTGCCGCGTTTGCATGGTGGAGGTGGAGGGCGCGAGGACCCTCGTGGCTGCGTGTTCGACGCCTGTTGCCGACGGCATGAAGATCCTGACGAATTCCAAGCGGGTGCGCGCGGCACGGAAGATGGTGGTGGAACTGCTCTTGAGCGAGCACGAAGGGGATTGCCAGTGCTGCGTGCGGAGCGAAGACTGCGAGCTCAAGAATCTCGCGCATGACCTGGGGATCCGGGAAATCCATTTTCAGGGGGAGAAGCCGCAAGCGCATGTCGATGACACGACGCCCGCCCTTATCCGCGATTCGGCCAAGTGCATCAAGTGCCGCCGGTGCGTCACGGTTTGCCGCGACGTCCAGGGGGTGAGCGCGCTTTTTCCCCAGTACCGGGGCTACCGGACAGTGATCGGTCCCGCGTTTTCGGCAGACCTCAACCATGTGGCCTGCGTTCAGTGCGGGCAATGCGCCGCGGTTTGTCCCGTGGGGGCGATCGTCGAAAAAAGCCATATCGACGGGGTATGGGCGGCTTTGGAAGACAGGACCAAGCATGTCGTGGTTCAAACGGCCCCGGCCATCCGCGCGGCCCTCGGGGAATGTTTCGATTACGAGCCAGGAACCCTCGTGACCGGAAAAATGGTGACCGCGCTCAGAAAACTCGGATTTCATGCCGTTTTCGATACGAATTTTACTGCGGACCTGACGATTATCGAGGAGGGGACGGAGCTTTTGACCCGTCTCAAGAAGGCCTTGGTCGACAAACAACCGGTGGCGCTGCCGATGTTTACGAGCTGCTCGCCGGGATGGATCAAATTTACGGAATATTATTACCCCGAGTTTCTCGACAATCTTTCCACCTGCAAATCCCCCCAGCAGATGTTTGGGGCGTTGGCCAAGACTTACTATGCGGCGAAAAAGGGCGTCCGGCCCGAAGACATGGTCGTGGTTTCGGTGATGCCGTGCACGGCGAAAAAATTCGAAGCCCAGAGGCCCGAAATGAACGCAAGCGGTTTTCAGGACGTCGATTATGTCCTGACGACCCGCGAGCTCGGCGAGATGATCCACGCCGCGGGCATTGATTTTGGCGTCCTCGAGGACGGCGTGATGGATTCCCCGCTCGGGGTTTCTTCCGGGGCGGCGGACATTTTTGCGAATACGGGCGGGGTGATGGAGGCGGCGCTTCGGACGGTGCATGAAATCGTGACCGGCCGCGAACTGCCTGCCGAAAATCTCCACGTCAAGCCGATTGAGGGCCTCCAAGGCATCAAAGAGGCCTCTCTGGTGATCCAGGGAGCGCTCCCCGCGTGGTCTTTCCTCGAGGGAGTCGAGGCCCGCTTTGCGGTGGCGCACGGCTTGAAGAACGCCGCGGCTTTGCTCGAACGCCTCAAGGAGGGGCAGGCGCAGTACCATTTTATCGAAGTGATGACGTGCCCGGGAGGGTGCATCGGCGGCGGCGGGCAGCCCCGTCTGACGACCGACGACATCCGCAGGGCGCGTATGCGGGCCATCTATCAGGAAGATGAAGGGAAGAAGCTCCGGAAGTCTCATGAAAATCCGGAGATCAAGAAGATCTACGAGGATTTTCTGATCAAGCCCCTCGGAGAGAAGTCCCATCATCTGCTGCACACGAAGTACACGAAGCGGTCCAAAGTCTGATTTTGACCTTTCTCCGGCGTCCCCCCGCTGCCGGCAGAAGGGAGCTTCGGTCAAGGCACTCGCGGATGACAATCTTGCTCGAGCGAAGAACGATAAGCCGAACACAAAACTTATTCGAACGAAAGGACGGAACATGGAAACGGCGGATACCGAATTTGATATTGGGCATTTGGTGGATAAGTGGAAGGACAAGGAGGGGAACCTGATCATGATTCTGCATCAGATCCAGAATCATTTCGGGTATGTTCCCCGCGAGGTTTCGCTCGACCTTTCGAAGCGCCTCGATGTGCCTCTGGCCCGCATTTACGAAGTCATCACTTTCTATCATTATTTCAAGCTGCAGAAACCGGGCAAGCATACTCTTTCGGTGTGTATGGGCACGGCCTGCTATTTGAACGGCGCCTCAGAGCTCCTGAACGAGATCGAGCATCTGCTCGGCATCGGCGCGGGGCAGAGCACCAAAGACGGCTTATTTCACGTCCAGGTCGTTCGCTGCATCGGGTGCTGCGGACTCGCGCCCGTGTTGACCGTCGGAGCGAAAGTCTTCAGCGCCGTGAAGAAAAAGGACGTTGCGGACATCATTGAACAATATTCGAAGCTGGAAGAGGCGCAGAACAAGAACTAACGGAAAGGCACGCATGAACAAAATGACGGTGGAAGACCTGAAAAAAATCAAAGACGGCCGGGCGAACGGCAAAAAAAACTGGATCCGTGTCGGCTACAGCACCTGCGGCATCGCGGCCGGTGCGGACGAAGTGTTTGCGACTCTAACCGAAGAAATCAAGAAGCAGAACCTTGATGTGGAGATCAAAAAATGCGGCTGCATCGGCATGTGCTACGCCGAGCCGCTCGTCGAGATTCAGACGGAAGGCTTGCCGCGGGTTTTCTACGGCAAAGTCGACAAGGATACGGCCGCCAAGATCGTCGAAAAGCACATCGGCGGAAAGATGCTTCTCAACGACCGTATCTACCAGGTAAAACTGAATTCATAAACCGGAGGCGAAGGTCCGATGGATAAAAAAGTTTTTATCAAAGACACGAGCGCGGGGGCCAAGGACCAGACGCGCGATTTCTACACAGCTTTTATCGATCAGCTGAGGCAGCGCAAGCTGGAGAATTCGGTCCAGCTGATCCGCGTCGCCGACATCGGCGTGTACAACCAGGGCATCGTCGTCCGGATTACGCCCGATGATTTTTTGTACGGACACGTTGAGCCCAAAGACATCCCGAGGATCATCGACGAGAGCGTCGTCGGCGGGAAGCGGATCGATTCCCTGGTGTGCCATCATGTCTCCAAACAGTTCCGCATCGTTTTAAGAAATTGCGGCGTGATCGATCCGGAGAATATCGATGATTACATCGCGGCCGACGGCTATCAAGCGCTGGCCAAAGTCCTGACGGAAATGACCCCCGAGCAGGTCCTCGATGAAATGAAAAAAAGCGGGCTGCGCGGCCGCGGCGGCGCCGGCTATCCGACCTGGATGAAGTGGAAGATGACCCGGCAGGCCCAAGCCGACCGTAAGTTTATGATCTGCAACGGGGATGAGGGGGACCCCGGAGCTTATATGGACCGCAGTGTCCTCGAGGGGGACCCGCATTCGGTCATCGAGGGCATGATGATCGCCGGCTACGTGATCGGCGCCTCACTCGGTTATTTTTATATCCGTGCCGAATACCCGCTTGCGATTGATCGCATTCAGAAGGCCATTGACCAGGCCCGCGAGAGGGGACTCCTCGGGGAGAAGATTTTCGGGACGTCGTTTTCCTTCGATCTCGATATCCGCCTAGGCGCCGGGGCCTTTGTGTGCGGCGAAGAAACGGCCTTGATCGCTTCCATCGAAGGCAAGCGGGGATATCCCCGTCCCCGGCCGCCTTTTCCCTCGGTCAAGGGGCTGTGGGAGAAGCCGACCTGCATCAATAACGTCGAGACCCTGGCGAATATTTCGGCTATTTTGCTTCGCGGCGGAGACTGGTTCAGCGCGATCGGGACCGACACGTCGAAAGGGACCAAGGTCTTCGCCGTGACCGGAAAAGTCAAGAATTCGGGCTTGGTCGAAGTGCCGATGGGTACGACGCTAAGTGAAATCGTTATGGACATCAGCGGCGGCACCGCAAGCAAGAAGCGCGTCAAGGCTGTCCAGACCGGCGGGCCCTCGGGAGGCATGATTCCTGAAGATTTCCTCAATACGCCTGTCAGCTACGAGACCCTCCAGAAGCTCGGGTCGATTATGGGCTCCGGAGGCATGATCGTGATGGACGAAAACGATTGTATGGTCGATATTGCAAAGTTTTATCTGCGCTTTTGCGTCGACGAATCCTGCGGCAAATGCGCGCCGTGCAGGATCGGCGGGACCCAGATGCTGAATATGCTCGAAAAAATTTCAGATGGGACAGGCGTCTCAGACGATATCCCGCGCCTGAAGCGGGTTTCCGCGGCGATGCAAAATGCTTCGTTGTGCGGCCTCGGCCAGACTGCCCCGAATCCGGTGCTTTCGAGCCTGCTGTATTTCGAAGACGAGTACAGGGCGCACATCGTCGATAAAAAGTGTCCCGCCTGCCGTTGCGGCGCCCTTTTCCGCTATGCCATCATCCAGGACAAGTGCGTCAACTGCGGCCTCTGTTTCCGGAATTGTCCCGCCGGAGCGATCCTCGGCGACAAGCAAAGCGGCTATACCATCGACGAGGACAAGTGTACGAAGTGCGGCCGCTGCTTTGAAGTCTGCCGTCTCAACGCCATTTTTAGAGGGTAAGCGCATGGAAAAACCGGGTTTTATTTTTTAAACAAGAAAGAAGGAGATTTTCGATGATTAAAGCGATCATTAACGAAATTCCGGTCGAAGTGCCCGAGGGGACAACGATTCTCGAGGCCGCCCGGAAAGTGCAAATCAACATTCCGACACTTTGCAAGCATCCCGACTTGACGGCCTCGGCCGCCTGCGGCCTGTGCGTTGTGAAGGTTCGCAAGTCGCGCAAGCTCCTGCGTGCTTGCTGCACCCCGATCGAGGAGGGGATGGATATCCTGACACATGATCCGGAAATCGTCTCCACGCGGCGTACGGTGGTCGAGCTCATTCTTTCGAACCATCCCGACGACTGCCTCACTTGCGGGCGCAACAATAATTGCGAGCTGCAGACCGTGGCGGCCAACTTCGGGATCCGGACCGAAAGTTTCCATAAATTCGTCCGCGATATTCCCAAGGACGACTCGACCGGTTCGATCATGCTCGAGCCCTCGAAATGCATCAAGTGCGGCCGCTGCGTCGAAGTCTGCCAGCAGATCCAGGATGTTTGGGCCCTGTCCTTCCTGCAGAGGGGATTTCACACCCGAATCGCTCCCGCCGGCGACATCAAGCTCAATGAATCTCCCTGCGTGAAGTGCGGACAATGTTCCGCCCACTGCCCCACGGGCGCCATCTTCGAGCAGGACGATACCGTGAAAGTTTGGCGGGCCCTCCAGGACCCCGAAAAGTATTGCGTCGTCCAGATTGCCCCGGCCGTTCGCGTCGCAATCGGAGAAGCGTTTGGCATGGCCCCCGGCGTCAACTTGACGCGCCGGCTTTACGCCCTTTTGAGGCGCCTGGGTTTTGACGCGGTTTTCGACACCAATTTCGGCGCCGACGTGACGATCATGGAAGAAGCCAGCGAGTTTGTGGAGCGCTTCGTTCACAAGAAGGGGAAGCTTCCTCTCATCACGACCTGCTGCCCGTCCTGGGTGGATTTCATGGAAAAATTCCATCCGGATATGATTCCGCATTTTTCTTCATGCAAGTCTCCCCATGAGATCGTCGGGGTGTTGTCCAAAACGTATTATGCGAAGGAGAAAAAGATCGACCCGGAAAAGATCGTGATGGTATCGATCATGCCGTGTACGGCGAAGAAGTACGAGCTGACGCGTACGGATGAAATGTTCGCCTCCGGTTATCAGGATGTGGACATTGCAATCACGACGCGAGAATTGGCGCGTATGATTAAGCAGGCAGGGCTTGATTTCGCGCATTTTCCCGAAGAAGACGCCGACCATATTCTCGGCGATTACACGGGCGCCGGCGTGATTTTTGGAGCGACCGGCGGGGTGATGGAGGCCGCTTTGCGGACCGCCTACTTTCTTGTGACCGAGAAAAATCTGGGCAAAGTCGATTTCATGAACGTCCGGGGCCTGAAGGGGGTCAAAGAGGCCTCCATCATGATCGACAGTACGAAAATCAACGTGGCCATCGCCCACGGGCTGGCCAATGTCGAGTACGTCATCAACCGCATCCGCGAGGCCCAGAAGAAGGGCGAGCCGATGCCCTATGATTTTATCGAAGTGATGGCCTGCCCGGGCGGCTGCATCGGCGGAGGGGGCCAGCCTTACGGGGTCACTGACGAGATACGCCTTCTTCGCTCCAAAGGGCTCTATCAGGACGATCAGGAAAAGTCCCTGCGCTGTTCGCACGACAATGCCTTCGTTCAAAAGCTCTATAACGAATTTCTCGGGAAACCGCTCGGAAAACGGTCGCACGAGCTGCTGCATACGGAATACAAATCACGGCCGGTTTATAGCCGCTGAAGGTTTTGTTCGGTAGTCGCTATCATGTCCTGAGGACAAGGGATGCATCCTAAATCCGAGGGGTTGGTGGAAATGTTTGCGGATATCCTCCCAATCTCCTCTCTTGATCCCTCGCCTCAAAGTTCGGCGCGTCTCGTCACCGTTCGATCCGCCCCGTTATGGAGTTGGCCGACGAATTGAGAAATATCCTTGAGAGAGTACGGAGGGTTTATGGACAAGAGGCTGGGTTTTGTCGGGATCATCATCGAAAACCGTAAGAAAGTTGCCGACCGGGTCAACCGGGTCCTCTCGGACTTCGGGGAGTCCGTTGTTGCCCGCGTCGGACTTCCGTACCGGGAAAGAAAATGCTGTGTCATGACTCTGATTGTCGACGGAACCACCGACCAGATCGGGGCTCTGACCGGCCGCCTCGGCGCGCTCGAAGGCGTTTCAGTCAAGTCCGCGTTGGCGAAAGCTTAGGGGGAAAGCGAATGGATTCACGGATCGAAAGGGACGGCCTAGGCGAAAAGGAGATCCCGGGAGGCGCTTACTGGGGCATTCATACCGCGCGCGCTCTCGAGAATTTCAGGATCAGCGGCTATCCGGCGCCTTCTGGCCTCGTCCGGGCTATTGCCATGGTCAAGAAGGCCGCATGTCTTGCGAATGCCGAGCTCGGCTATCTTGCGCCCGAAATAGCCCGGGCGATCGAGTCCTCATGCGACCGGATCCTTTCGGGCCCTTGTGAAGGCTTTTTCCCGCTCGATGCTCTGCAGGGAGGGGCGGGTACCTCCACTCACATGAACGTCAACGAGGTGATCGCCAATCTTGCGCTCGAGAAGATGGAAAAGGTTCCCGGCGATTACGCGAGCCTTCATCCGATCGAGGACGTCAATCGCCATCAGTCCACCAACGACGTCGTTCCGACGGCGCTTAAAATTGCGATGATCCTGTCCCTGAAGACTTTGAGCGCGGAGATTGCGACGCTGCAGGGGGCTTTGCAGGCGAAGGAAAAGGAATTTGCCGAGATCGTCAAGCTCGGCCGCACGGAACTCCAGGAGGCGGTTCCGATGACACTCGGCGCGGAATTCGCGGCCTTTGCCGAAGCCGTCGGCCGCGACCGCTGGCGTACCTTCAAGTGCGAGGAGCGTTTGCGCGTGGTCAATTTGGGCGGGACCGCGGTCGGCACGGGGCTCGGGGCGCCGCAAAGCTACATTTTCCTGGTGATCGAAAAATTGAGGGACGTCACGGGGCTCGGGCTCAGCCGGGCCGAACAGGTGACGGACGCAACAGCCAATTCGGACTGTTTTGTGGAGGTTTCCGGGATTCTGAAGGCCTATGCGAGCAACCTGATCAAGATCGCCGGAGACCTGAGGCTCATGAATCTGCTCGGCGAAATCGTGCTGCCCGCTCTTCAGGCGGGGTCCTCCATCATGCCTGGCAAGATCAATCCGGTTGCCGCCGAGGCGGTGATCCAAACGGCCCTCAAAGTGATCGCCAACGACTGGCTGGTGACGGAAACGGCGTCGAGGAGCACTTTTCAAATCAACGAGTTCATGCCGCTTCTGGCGTTTGCGATGCTGGAGTCGCTCGAGCTTTTGACGAACATCAGCCGCCTGTTTGCCCGCCATGCGGCTCTGATACGGGCCGACGGCGTCCGCTGCGCCCGCTATGCGGCGGAGGCGCCGGCCATTGTGACGGCTTTTGTTCCGGCGCTCGGGTATGAAAAGGCGGGGCGGCTATTGGAAGCCTTCCGCGAGTCCGGCCGCCGGGACCTGCGGGAATTTTTGTGCGAAGCCCTCGGCCGTGAGGAAGTCGACAGGATCCTCTCGCCCCAAAATTTAACGAGTTTGGGATACCGCGACCATGTTTAAAACACCTAAGGCCCTCAGGCTTCACGTCGGGATTTTCGGGCGCACGAACGTGGGCAAATCGAGTTTTCTGAACAAGATCGCCGGCCAGGATGTGGCCATTACGTCCCCGATGCCGGGGACGACGACCGATGCGGTCGAAAAACCGATGGAGCTTCTGCCGCTGGGTCCGGTGGTCTTCCTGGATACCGCGGGCATTGATGACCGTTCGGAGCTTGCGGCCAAGCGCCTCGAAAAGACGGGGAAGGTCCTCGACCGCTCCGACGTCGTCGTTCTGGTGACCGAGCCGGAGGTTTGGACGGATTTTGAAGAGGCCCTTTGCCGGGAGTCGAAGACGCGGAACGTTCCTGTGGTGATCGTGATCAATAAGATCGACCGGGGGGAACCCTCGGCCGGTTACAGGACGTTATGTGCCGAAAGGACTCCTCGTGTGATGGCGTGTTCAAGCCTTGGGCCCGCGGGAGCCGACGAGATCCTGGATCTTCTGAAAAAATATCTCCTTGAAGTATGTCCGGAGGATTTTCTGCGCCCTCCGGCGATTGCGGGAGATCTGCTTCCTCCCGGCGGGCTTGCTGTCTTGATTGTGCCCATCGACCTCCAGGCGCCGAAGGGGAGACTCATTTTGCCGCAGGTACAGACGATCCGGGACATTTTGGATAACGACGGCGTTACGATGGTGGTCAAGGAGCGCGAGTACCGGCATGCGCTTGACAATCTCAAGCGGCCGCCGGATTTAGTGATTTGCGACTCGCAGGTGGTGCTGAAGATGGTGGCAGAGACGCCCAAAGAGATTGCCTGCACCACGTTTTCGATCCTCTTTTCGCGGTTCAAGGGGGACCTGATCGAGATGGCCAAGGGCGCTGCGAAAATTCCAAGCCTCCGCCCCGGAGACCGGGTGCTGGTGGCCGAGGCTTGCAGCCATCATGCCCTGGAGGATGACATCGGCCGGGTTAAGATTCCCCGGTGGCTCCGCCAATTCACGGGTTTGGATCTGGCGATCGATGTCTGCTCGGGGCGCGATTATCCCGGCGATTTACGGCAGTATCAGCTGATTCTTCATTGCGGCTCGTGCATGCTGACCCGCCGCGAGATGCTCTTCCGGATCGCGGCGGCGCGCGAGGCCGGTGTCCCGATGACCAATTACGGCGTTGCCATTTCGGTTCTCCAGGGTGTTGCCGAACGCACGTTGGCTCCTTTCCCGGCGGCGCTCGAGGCCTACCGGCGAACACTTCAAATGATGAAAGAGGAGGTTCGACATGGAAGTTGAAACGAAGGAAAAGGGTTCCTGGCTATCCAGCCGCATCAAGGAGGAACAAATTACAAAGTATCTCGACGGAGACCGCGACTTTATTTCAGACGCCGAGATCGAAAGGCAGCTGCGCGAGAGCGCTGAGCGCCCCGCGGATCCCGCGAGGATCCGTGAGATCCTGGACAAGTCTCTCGAGGTCAAGAATCTGACGCCTGAGGAGACGGCCGCGCTGATGCAGGTCTCGGACCCCGGCCTTCTGGACGAGATGCAAAAGACGGCGCTTGCGGTCAAAAAGAAGGTTTATGACAACCGGATTGTGACTTTCGCCCCCCTGTATATCGGCAATTACTGCGTCAACGAATGCAGTTACTGCGGCTTCCGGAATGCCAACGACGGGGCCCGGAGAAAGATCCTCAGCCAGGACGAGATCCGCAGGGAGATCGAGATGTTGGCCGGGCATATTGGCCACAAGCGGCTGATCATGGTTGTTGGGGAACATCCGAAGACGGATATCGATTATATCGTCGAGAGCATTGCCACGATTTATGACGTCAAAGTGCCCACCCGGAACGGGGTCGGGAATATCCGCCGCGTGAATGTGAACGCGCCGCCCATGAGCGTCGAAGACTTGCGCCGTCTCAGTGCTGCGGGGATTGGGACCTACCAGGTTTTCCAGGAGACGTATCACCGGAAGACCTATGCCTCGATTCATCCTCCGCATACCCTGAAGGGGCATTTTCGCTGGCGGCTCTATGCCATGCACCGCGCTCTTGAGGCGGGGATTGACGACGTCGGGATCGGAGTGCTCTTCGGTCTCTATGACTGGAAATTCGAAGTCATGGGGCTCGTTTATCACGCCCTCGAGCTCGAAAGCAAACTCGGGATCGGGCCGCACACGGTGTCTTTCCCGCGCCTCGAGCCGGCGTTCAATACGCCCTTTGCCGAGCGTTCGCCCTATGCGGTCTCGGACGAGGATTTTTTGAAAATTATCACGGTGATTCGCCTGGCCATTCCTTATGCTGGCATGATCGTCACGGCGCGCGAAGATGCGCCGATTCGGCGGAAAGCGCTGCTTCGCGGCATCACTCAGATGGACGCTTCCACGAAGATCGGCGTCGGCGCCTACGGCGACGATGCGCCCGCGCAGGAAGGGGACAAACAGCAGTTTATGCTGGGGGATACGCGCAGCCTCGATGAGGTCATCAAGGAACTGGCCGGCCTTGGCTACATCACTTCCTTTTGTACGGCCGGATACCGGTGCGGCCGCACGGGCCAGTGCATCATGGACCTTTTGCGCAGCGGCCAGGAGGGGAAGTTCTGCAAGCTCAACGCGGTGCTGACCTTCAAGGAATGGCTGGATGATTTTGAGAGCAAGGAAAGCCGGGAGGCGGGGGAGAAGGTGCTCGAAAAAGAGGTTGATGAGATCCGGGATCGCATGCCGAAAGCGTTTCCGCAGTTCAAGAAATTTTATGAAAGGATCAAACAGGGCGAGCGCGATCTGTACTTCTAACACCCCTGGGAACCTATGACGAAAGAAGAAATTGTTGAGGAGTTGAGGCGGGAGGACCCGGCGGAGCTTTTTCACCGGGCCGACCGGGTCCGTCGCGAGCACTGCGGCGATGAGGTTCATTTGCGCGGGCTCATCGAATTCTCCAACTGTTGCGCTCGAGGCTGCCTCTACTGCGGCCTGCGCAAATTCAATGACGGCCTTCCGCGCTACCGGATGAGTTCCGAGGCAATCGTCGCTGCGGCACGCGATGCGCGCAAGCTCGGGTACCCGACCGTTGTTTTGCAGTCCGGAGAAGATCCCGGTTTTGGCGTGGATCAACTTTGTGACGTCGTTTCTCGGATCAAAAAGCAAACGGGGTGCGCCGTCACGCTTTCCGTCGGAGAGCGCAGTTACGACGATTACAAGGCGCTTCGGCGGGCCGGGGCCGACCGCTATCTGCTTCGGTTTGAAACCTCGAATCCTGAGCTTTTCGCACGGTTGCGTCCGGGCTGTTTGTTCGAGCAACGGGTCCGGTGCCTGGATTGGCTGGCGGAGCTCGGCTATCAGGTGGGGTCAGGCTGTATGGTCGGCCTTCCCGGCCAGACGTTCGTGGATATGGCCGCCGATGTGCTCTTCATGGAGGGGCGGAACTTTGACATGATCGGTATCGGCCCCTTTATTCCCCATCCCGAGACTCCCCTTGCCGGGGAGCGGCAATGGCCCGTGGATCTCGTTTTGAGGATGGTCGCTCTGACACGGATTGTGACGCGCAACGCCCACATGCCGGCGACCACGGCTACCGGATCGATCGATCCCCTCGGAAGGCAAAAGGCCCTGCAATGCGGCGCGAATGTCATCATGCCTAACGTGACTCCGACGCAATACCGGAAGTATTACGAAATTTATCCGCACAAGATTTGTATTACGGAAAAACCCGAAGATTGCGGCAGTTGTGTAAGTGGCATGGTCCTTGCGTTAGGGAGGAAGGTCGGACGGGGACCGGGACATACCCTTAAAGAAAAAAGGGCGATTTCGTCTTGACCGGGTACTTCCGGACTTGATATAAAGCACCCTGCCCATCTGCCAATAGGACGGACAAGGAATTGGACTATCTACAATAATGTAGTGGAAATGACAAAAATGAAAAAACAAGGGCTTTACGATCCTCAGTACGAACATGATGCCTGCGGCGTCGGCTTTATCGCCGACATCCTGGGAAGGAAGTCCCATGACATCATCGAGAAGGCCCTGACGGTCCTCGTCAATTTGAAGCACCGCGGCGCTTGTGGCGCCGAACCCACGACCGGTGACGGGGCCGGGATCTTGATCCAAAAACCGGACGGTTTTCTTCGCGAGCAGTGCCGGGGGATCGGCATCCGACTTCCGGGTTCCGAAGACTACGGCGTGGGGATGGTTTTTTTGCCGCCTCAGGACAAAGACCGGAAGGCATGCGAGAAGGCCCTCGAAGTCATCGTTGAGGAGGAGGGACAGCATCTTCTCGGGTGGCGTACCGTCCAAACCGATGATGGCTCCCTCGGACCGACTGCGAGGCTGGGGGAACCCTTTGTCCGGCAGATCTACATCGGACGCAGCTGTGATTTGCTCGACGACATGGCGTTCGAACGGAAACTGTACGTCATTCGACGGCGTGCCGAAAATGCGATCCGTTATTCGGGGAAGTTCGCAGGCGGCGATTTCTTTTATATTTCCAGCCTTTCGTATAAGACCGTCATCTATAAGGGAATGCTGATGTGCGGGCAGGTCCGGACGTTTTACGATGAACTCGCAGATCCGGCGGTGGAATCTTCCCTGGCTCTGGTCCACTCGCGGTTTAGCACGAACACGTTCCCGAGCTGGGGCCTTTCCCACCCCTACCGGTACGTGGCCCATAACGGCGAAATCAATACCCTTCGCGGCAACGTCAACTGGATGCGCGCTCGACAGGCCCTGTGCGAATCGGACCTGTTCGGGGATGACCTGCAGAAAATTATGCCGATCATTTCGCCGGACGGAAGCGATTCGGCCATGTTTGACAACTGCCTCGAATTTCTCGTTCTCTCCGGCCGTTCGCTGCCGCACGCCCTGATGATGATGGTTCCTGAACCGTGGGTGAACCACGAATCCATGAGCGAGGACCTCAAGGCTTTTTATGAGTATCACAGCTGCCTCATGGAGCCGTGGGACGGGCCGGCCTCGATTGCTTTCACCGACGGCTTCCAGATCGGCGCGGTTCTCGACCGCAACGGGCTCCGCCCTTCACGCTATTATGTCACCAAAAACCATCTGGTCGTCATGGCCTCGGAAGTGGGCGTTCTGGATATCCCGGCCGAAGAGATCCTGATCAAGGGGCGCCTGATGCCCGGCAGGATGTTTTTGATCGATACGCGGGAGGGGAGGATCATCAAGGACGGGGCGCTCAAAAGTCAGATTGCGGCCGAACATCCCTACCGGCTGTGGCTGAACGAAAATTTGATGCCGCTCGAAAACTTGCCCGAACCGGCGCCGCTTCTGACCGCAGAAGTTTCGACGCTGCGAGAGAGGCAGAAGGCCTTTGGCTATACCTATGAAGACGAGCGTATGATTTTGCGGCCGATGGGCCATGACGGCGTCGATCCGCTCGGCTCGATGGGAACAGACACGCCGCTGGCCGTGCTGTCGAACAAACCCCAGCTTCTCTATAACTACTTCAAGCAGCTTTTCGCACAGGTGACGAACCCTCCGATCGATTGCATCCGCGAGGAGATTGTGACCTCAATGACCACGATGCTCGGTAGCGAGCGCAATCTTGTCCGGCCGGAACCCCGAAGCGCGCGGCAGATCCGGCTCAAAAAGCCGATTCTTACGAATGAAGAGTTGGGAAAACTGCGCGGCTTAAAGCATCCGGACTTCCGCCCGGCGTGCCTGTCGATTCTCTACAAAGTTGCCGAAGGGGGAAAGGGACTCGAGGAGGCGCTGGAGAAAATATTCGCACAGGCCGACCGCGCCATCGAAGAGGGCGCCAGCCTCCTGATCCTCTCCGACCGGGGCATCCGCCGCGAAGAGGCCGCCATTCCCGCTCTGCTTGCGGTGGCCGGACTCCATCACCACCTGATCCGTGCGGGGACTCGTACCCGAGTAGGGCTTGTTTTAGAATCCGGGGAGCCGCGGGAGGTTCATCACTTCGCGCTTCTCATCGGATACGGCGCAGGAGCGATCAATCCTTACCTTGCGTTCGAAACGGTGGAAGATCTGATCCGTCAGGGGCTCCTGACGCATGTCGATCCGGCAATCGCGATTAAAAACTATACCAAAGCGGTTGCCAAGGGAGTCGTCAAGACGATGGCCAAGATGGGCATCTCGACCGTCCAAAGCTACCGGGGAGCCCAGATCTTCGAAGCGATCGGTCTGAGCAGCCCCGTCATCGACCAATATTTCACATGGACGCCGTCCCGGGTGGAGGGGATCGGCCTGAGTGAGATTGCCCAGGAAGTCGAAAAGCGTCACCGCGCCGCGTTTCCCGAACTCACCCCGGCGGAGCCCTCCCTTGACTCCGGGGGGCAGTATCAGTGGCGCGCGGAAGGCGAGTTCCATTTGTTCAATCCCGAGACGATCCACAAGCTTCAGCTGGCCTGCAGGCTCAACAGCTATAAGATTTTCAAGGAATATTCCTCGGCCGTAAACGGGCAAGAAAAAAATCACTGCACGCTCCGGTCGCTTCTCGATTTCAAAGAGACGAGTGCTTCAATTCCCCTCGAAGAAGTGGAGCCGGCGAGCGAGATCGTCAAGCGCTTTAAAACCGGAGCCATGTCCTACGGTTCCATCAGCAAAGAGGCGCATGAAGCGCTTGCGATCGCCATGAACCGTATCGGCGGCAAGAGCAATACGGGCGAAGGCGGAGAGGATCCCGCCCGGTATGTTCTGGAACCCGGCGGAGATTCCAAAAACAGCGCCATCAAGCAGGTCGCTTCCGGGCGTTTCGGGGTGACCAGTCTCTATTTGGTGAATGCGCGAGAACTGCAGATCAAAATGGCGCAAGGCGCCAAACCGGGCGAGGGGGGCCAACTCCCCGGGCAGAAGGTCTACCCGTGGATCGCCAAAACCCGTCATTCGACGCCCGGAGTCGGTTTGATTTCACCGCCGCCGCACCACGACATTTATTCCATCGAGGACCTCGGAGAACTCATCCATGACCTCAAGAACGCCAACCGGCACGCCCGGATCAGCGTCAAGCTGGTGTCGGAAGTCGGAGTCGGCACCGTGGCCGCGGGTGTCGCTAAAGCGCACGCGGACGTGGTTCTGATCTCGGGCTACGACGGGGGCACCGGAGCCTCACCGCTCTCCAGTATCAAACACGCCGGGATTCCGTGGGAATTGGGATTGGCCGAAACGCATCAGACGCTGGTTTTGAATAACTTGCGCAGCCGCATCGTGGTGGAAACGGACGGTCAGCTCAAGACGGGGCGCGATGTGGCGATTGCCGCGCTTTTGGGTGCCGAGGAGTTCGGGTTTGCGACGGCCCCGCTGGTCGTATTAGGCTGTGTCATGATGCGGGCCTGTCACCTGAATACCTGCCCCGTGGGGGTTGCGACCCAGGATCCGGAGTTGCGCAAGAAATTCGGCGGGGATCCGGCCTATGTGGTCAACTTCATGCATTTTATCGCCGAGGAGATGCGGGAGATCATGGCCCGCCTCGGCTTCCGGACGGTTCCCGAAATGGTCGGCCGCGCCGACCGGCTCAAGGTGAAAGAGACGGTCGATCACTGGAAAGCGAAGGGTCTCGATTTTTCGCGGATCCTCCACGTGCCGGACGTGCCGGCGCATATCGGACGCTACTGCCAAATTCCCCAGGACCACGGAATCCAGAAAGGTCTGGATCACCAGGTTCTCATGGATTTGTGCGCTCCGGCGATCGAGAAAAAAGAACCGGTCCAGGTCAGCCTTCCGATCCGGAACATTCACCGCGTGGTCGGAGCCATGGTCGGAAGTGAAGTGACGCGCCGGTGGGGCGCGGAGGGTTTGCCCGAAGATACGATCCGCCTGCATTTTACGGGGACCGCCGGTCAGAGTTTCGGAGCTTTCGTTCCGAAAGGCATGACCCTGGAGCTTGACGGAGACGCCAACGATTACATCGGCAAGGGGCTCGACGGCGGGAAAATCATCGTGTATCCGCCGAGGCGGGCCACATTCAAGTCGGGCGAAAACGTCCTCATCGGGAATGTGGCTTTTTACGGGGCGATCAAGGGGGAGGCGTATATTGCCGGGATGGCGGGGGAGCGTTTTTGTGTGCGAAACAGCGGGGTCGACGCGGTGGTGGAAGCCGTGGGAGATCATGGGTGCGAATACATGACCGGCGGGCGGGTCGTCGTCCTCGGCGAAACCGGGCGCAACTTCGCGGCCGGGATGTCGGGCGGTATTGCGTATGTGCTCGACCTCACCGGGGATTTCCCGAAACGGTGCAACCGGCAGATGGTCGGGCTCGGAAAAATTCAGGGCCGTGAAGAGGCCGAAGCCGTCAGGGGCATGATCGAAAAACATGTGCGCTATACGGAAAGCGAGCGGGGCCTGAAGATCCTCGAAGCGTGGGACGCCATGATGCCGAAATTCGTGAAGGTCCTTCCGAGCGACTACAAGCGCGTTCTCGAGGCGATGAAAAAGGTCAAAAGTACCGGTTTGACGGGCGACGAGGCCATCATGGCGGCGTTCGAAGAAAACGTCCATGATTTAGCGAGAGTTGGGGGGAACTGACGCGATGGGCAAACCGACGGGATTCAAAGAATTCTTAAGGGAACTTCCGGGGGATGAGACGCCGCTTGAGCGGATCCTTCATGCGGAAGAATTCCATCTTCCCATGAGCGAAGAGAAGCTGCGTCAGCAGGGGGCTCGCTGTATGGACTGCGGCGTCCCGTTTTGCCATGTGGGGGACCTTCTGGCCGGCATGGCCGAAGGCTGCCCGATCAACAATCTGATTCCCGAGTGGAACGATCTCATTTACCGCGGGCTTTGGCAAGAGGCGCTCCGGAGGCTCCACAAGACCAATAATTTTCCGGAATTCACCGGCCGCGTTTGTCCGGCGCCCTGCGAGGGGTCGTGCGTTCTCGGCATTCACGAGCCTCCGGTGACGATTAAATCGATCGAATACGCCATCATCGAGCGGGGTTTCAAGGAAGGTTGGGTCAAGGCCGAGCCACCGCTCAAAAGGACGGGGAAAAAAGTCGCGGTTGTAGGCTCCGGGCCCGCGGGGCTTTCTTGCGCGGCGCAGCTCAACAGGGCCGGCCACTTGGTGACCGTGCTCGAGCGTGCGGACCGGATCGGCGGCCTGCTGATGTACGGCATTCCCAATATGAAATTGGACAAAAAAGCCGTTGTGGAGCGGCGGATTAAAATCCTCGAAGAAGAGGGCGTCAAGTTCGTCACGAAGGCGGAAGTCGGCAAGAATTATCCGGCCGAGAAGCTTTCTAAAGAATTTGATGCGGTGGTTTTGTGCTGCGGCGCCACGAAGCCGCGCGACCTGCCGGTCGAAGGCCGCAATCTCAAAGGCGTTCACTTTGCGATGGATTTCCTTCAGGCGAATACCCAGGCGCTTCTGGACGGGAAAAAAGGGGAGGGCTTTATTTCCGCGGAGGGTCGCGACGTTGTCGTCATCGGCGGCGGCGACACCGGGACCGATTGCGTTGCCACGTCGCTTCGCCACCGCTGCAAAAGTCTGATCCAGCTCGAAATCCTCCCAAAACCCGCGGACAAACGCCAAGGCGATAATCCCTGGCCGCAGTGGCCCAAGATTTATAAAATGGATTACGGACAGGAGGAAGCGGCGGCCCGCTTCGGCGCCGATCCCCGCGAGTACCTAGTCACGGCCAAGAAGTTCACCGGTGACAGCGAGGGCCGCGTGCGTGAAGTCCATACGGTCCGGATCGATTGGCAGAAGGATGCAGCCGGCCGGTTTATCCCGAAGGAAGTGCCGGGTTCCGAAAATGTCCTGAAGGCCGATTTAGTGCTTTTGGCCATGGGGTTTCTCGGCCCGGAAGAAACGCTGGTCAAGGCCCTCGGCGTGGCGCAGGACGAGCGCAGCAATGTGAAGGCCGAGCATGGCCGTTTTGCGACGAGCATCAAAGGCGTTTTTGCCGCTGGGGATATGCGCCGCGGGCAAAGCCTCGTGGTGTGGGCCATCCGCGAGGGCCGCAAGGCCGCCCGCGCCGTCGATGAATACCTCATGGGCGCCTCCTCTCTCCCTTAAATTATCACCTGAAACCCTCTCTCTAGTCGGCCAAGAAAGGTTTCTCCAAAACGCGCCAGCTTCGCTCGGAGCCCATGTGCCGAAGCCCAGTGGCTTCGGCACGCTCCCTGGAGCTTGACGCTCCAGTGTTCGCAGACCTCACGGGTTGTGTGCTGGTCTCCTCGTCTTCGCAAACGGCGCTAATTGTTTTTCCGAAACCTTTCCTGGCCTCCCGAGTCTCTTTTGTTATTCATGCATCCCTAAGCATGCTCGTGTTATGCCGTGCTATTTTCCAACTCTCCATAATTTGAAAGTATGTTATTGAGCGGGCATACTTTACGTAATTTTACCGGCGACATGAGATCTGAATAAACGCAGGGGACTGTCACTTTTGACTCAATGATCGTAAAAGTGACTGTCACCGATAAGTCGGTATGCCAAAAAATGAATAAAAATAATCTTTTACGATTCATTGCTGTGGTTACGATCACAGCGCTGCTCATGGACTGTAAAGGCGTGGGGCTGTACGCTCCTACGGCCTATGCCGGCGAGCTTGGTACCACACCCCTACCTAATCCCATCTCCGCGAAAATTCCACGAGACATCGGAACCATCGAGGAGACTTATACCGGCCCGAGCGGCCGGACCGTCATCCTCATTCAGGATGCCCACGCCATTCCCGATGCCCAGCGCCATATCCGTTCCCTCATCGATTATTTTCAAAAAGAGTACGGTCTGGAGACAGTTGCCGTGGAGGGCGTTGCTTCGCCCATGGACCCGCAAATCTTCAGAAGTTTTCCGGACCGGGAACGCCTCGAAAAGGTCTTCGGACAGTACATGGAAGACGGGGAGCTCACCGGTGCGGCGGCCGCAGCGGTTTTGAATGATCGAAGCGCGCGTTACCTCGGAATCGAGAATTGGGATCTCTATGAAGAGGGAACCGGGCTTTATTTGAAGGCGATGGCCATGGAGCCTGGAATCAGCGAAAGGCTGAAGGCTAGGGATGAAAAATTGCGAAGTGATAAAGAGAAAAACTATTCGCCGCAACTTTTGGAAATCGACCGGGTTCTGGAATCTTTTCGTGCGAATCAGGCCTCTCTCGACGAGGTTCTTCTCGAGTTGAGCGAAGCCAGGCCCCCGGAGCCCGGCACGGACCTAGCGCTGATGGCCGATGAATTGATCAAAAGCAGTCAGGAAGTGTCCCCCTCGGCAGCGATGAATGCCGAGGTTCGCCGGCTTGCCGGGCAGGTAAAGCAATTCCTGCAGGGCGAAAATGGGACCGTCCCTTTAACCGTGTTCAATGAAAAATTTCAGGATTATCAAATCTCCAGGATGAGCGGCGAAGCCCTTTCACTGTTCCTCCAGGAGCTTATTGCGGAAGCAGGACTTCCGGTCACGATCCCCGAATCCCTCAAGCCTGACGTGACCCGGCAAAAACAGATGAGGGACATCGAAGGGACCCGATTTTTCCGAGATTTTGAGCGCTATGTCCGGTCCGTCAAAGAATCACTCTTCAGAAACGATGCCGAACGCAAGCTCGACCATCAAACGCGCGTTCTGCACCTTCTCGGACGTCTAAACAATTTGGAGCTGACTCGGGAAGAATGGGAAAGCTTGAAGAGAACCGTTCCCGCCGCCCAAAATACCTTTCAATCGCACCTTGCCTTTTACCGCAACGCCGAAAAACGCGAGCATGTTCTCTATGCGAACCTTTTGCGATTATTTCCGAAGGGGACAGTTCCTCCCGTTCCTGGGGGCGATGACGCCTCTCATTCTGTCATTTCGACCCCGCCGCAGGCGGGGGAGAAATCCCCGTCTACGATCCTCGCCGTTCTTGGCGGTTTCCACTCGCTGGGCATGACGCGCCTCTTGAAAGAGAAGGGGATTTCCTACGTGCTTGTCCGCCCTCAAATCAATTCCCTGCCGGGAAAAAGTAGCTACCGCGATCAGATGAAGGGTGCCGTTTCGTGGGAATCCTATTTCCGGATCAAAAACGGAAAAATCAATTTGTATGACGCATTTGTCTGTGCGGCGCGCAATCGGCTACTAGATAATCAATCAATGTCATTTCGAGCCACAGCTCAAACGGGCGAGAAATCTCAGGTAAGAGATTTCTCCTCCCCCCTTGGGCAAGGCAGGCTAAATGAAAAAAAACTTTTGAAACGCTGGCGCGACCAAATTCTCTTTGATTTGATGAAGGCGAAGAGGATCGAATCCGCAGGGAATTACACGCCGTTCCTCGATGAGGCGGTCGAGAGCCCAAGCGAAGCGGACTGGCACCCAGCCTGGATGACTCAAGTCCGGCGATTCATCGAGAATCTTCGGGGATTGGATCGCACCGGAAAATTGACCGAGCAAAACGTCCTCAACCTTTTACAGCCGTCAACGATTACCGCCCAAGCCCCGGCCGGTGCCTTAGCGCCTCGCGCCGAATCCAGGGTTTTAGTGGGTGTGCTAATCCCTCCCGGGGGGAGGGAATCCGGTAGCCGTCGCTCTGAATCGCGGGTTGATGAAGCGAAGGGAGGCGTTACTGTCAGTGCCGCGCCAAGCGGACAGGCTGGCACCAGCGGTAACGCCTCTGGGATCAACACAAATCCTCCCGCCGGGAAGGTGTCCGGAGCAAGTGCGGCGTTTGGAAGAGCATTTGCAGCCGGAGGGATCTCCGTAGCGGTTTTTGCGCTTTCTCCGGGGGCGTGGAGAAAAGCGTTCGCGATCATCAAGCAGGGGTATCGGGTCTGGCGCTACTACGGTTACGGAAGAAGGATCGAGCAGGCTGAAAAATATATACGGGCGGTGATGATTTTTAAGGGGATCCGTGTCGATCGGGTTTCGGATGATATCCTCCGCAATCAAAGCGATTATCTCGACAACGCCGAAAGCCTTTTGGCAGGCCTTCCGGATCCATTGCTGTCCGGAGGACAAAGACGGAGAAAAGCGGCCCTGCTTAAAATCATTGTCCAGGGGCATCGGACCTTGTCCGAGATGTGGAAACCGCGGCGTAATGTGGAGACGCGTGACAGGCGCCCGGAAGCAGGACAGGCAAGCGAACCGCGCGCCGAGATGAGGGGTGAACAGAGCAGAATACCCGGACCGGACGCCTTGGAGGCTTTGCCGGAAGCTGAGCTAAAAAGGGAAGCCAGCCGGCTGATGGACTATCTGTCGGAGGTCTACGCGCTTGTCAGCATCTATAGCTCCATATTTGCCTACAGAGTTTTTTCGAAGCGACGGGATGAGATTGAAACTGCAATCGCCCAACCATTGACAGAAAACGGCCCAGCCGGTGCGGACCGATGGAAGGCGGTCTTTGAATCTGCAAGGCGTTTGGTTGCCGACATGTCGGGTTATGCCGATAAGGCGGTGGATGATTTGGTTGCAAAGATGGGGAGGATCCCGCCGATGATCGAACGAATCCGGGAGCTTGATCCGTCGGTTGCCGATTTTTGGTCTGGACGGTATCGGGAACTCGAAGAAGGTATCGGCGGAATTCTTCAAAGTGAACAGCCGGCCAGTGAGTACAAAAGGATCCAGGAAAAGATCAGCCGACTCGAATTTGATCTGCCGGATGCGCGCGAACGGCTGGCGCTTACCGGTGATCCGCAGGAAACACGGCGGGCCATTGATTTGTTTCCGGCGGATCTTGAGCGGATCACAAGACGGCTGTCGGAGTCCGATATGCCCAAAGGGGCGGTAAAATATTCGAATTTGCTCTACCTGATGCTTCTGCATGGAGGATCCTCCCTTTCCTCGAAAAGGCTGTTGCTGGTTTCCGAGCACGATGAGGCGTTTTTGCGCGTCCTGAAATGTTTGGGAGTCCGGGCTTCGGTTTTGGACAAGGATGACTGGGCCGCTGACGCGCTGCGCTCGGAAGGCTTTGAGGCCTATTCGGGTGATTTGATGCGCGGGCCGAAATTCGAGGAAAAGTTTGACGTGACGCTGACGTTCGATTATGACGACATGAAGGGCAGGTCTCAGGCACTCAACGGCCTTGCTTATTTCACAAAACCGGGCGGATTCAGCATTCACGTGAGCGGGACTCCGTTCCAATTTGAAGCCCTCGAGATTGATGTCGCCGGATTTGAGCGGGTCGGCGGAGGAAAAGGGGCCCATGAGCTTGTCCTGCGCAGAAAAGAGGACCCGGCCGGTCAATCTCCGCCGCATCCCGCGGGTGAAGATTTCGCAGCGGCATCCAGTCTTCCCGTGCCCGTTAAAACTTTCTTTGCGCAAGACAACCGGCCTTTTCCGGCCATGCTTGAGGGCATGCCTGACGCGACGGATGCCGTTACGGATCCGTTTGAGTATGCGAGCGAACGTTACTTTCAAACAGATTCACGCATTCCTTGGGCCACATTTCTGCTGCGTCAGGGATACGATAGCTCGACCATGCTCCGTTGGACTCATTTGGCGGATCTCATCCGATCGGTCAACGATCGTCTGAAAGTGAGACCTTTTGACCCCGAATCGGATGCCGCCTTGCCGGAGGGATTGAAAAGCCTCGAACCTATAGCGCGAACTCAGGCCGAAAAATTCCTCGCCCACTACCGGCATTTCATCCTGAACCTTCCGGTCCCCCGCGCACCGCTGAGTTTTTTTGTGATCGATCCCCATCGGGCATACCTGAAAGAATCCGAAGTGGACGGCCATCGGCTGTCGCATCTGATTTTCGTCAATAGCATGCAGGCCGGCAAGGAGGAGGCTGCGGCGGCCATGGGTGTTCTTCTGACCGAAATCTTTCTTTTGGACGGGATTCCTTATGCGTATGGGACAAGTGCGGCTTCTGAGATCGACCATTGGCTGGACCTGGCATTCAGCAGGTTCGAGGCGGCGGAAGGAAATGTTTTTGCCGATCAAACGCCGGGACTCGCGCGGAAGGTTTTTGCGGAGCGGGTCAGGCTCATTCGGGAGCTGTTTCCTCAGGAGAGCCTGCAAGTTCTCAGGCATCAATACGACAAGGATTCGAAGAACCCTTATCCGAAATACTCCATTATTTTTTACCTCAAGCTCGGATTTATCCCGAAAAAGGCCGAGGCGCGTCAAGAGGCGGCTAAAGCGCTGGAAAGAGCGGGGCAAGGTGAGACGCTGCCCGAATCCGCACTCGAGAAACTGGTGGACGAGATCGGCAAGGACGGGCTGATCCTGCCCGGCCTCCGCTCAGAAACGCGAAGTGCGGAAGCGGCTACGCAACAACGACAGCCTTCGCCCGATGCCGGCACAATGGCTTCTTCGAGTGTCGGTCAGTTTAGAGCTTCGAATTTCAGCGGGCCGGTGATTCTCGGCGGGTCGGGATTTATCGGTTCGAACCTCGCGGAGTCTTTGGCGGCGCAGGGGATGCGGGTTGCGGTGCCGGTCCGGGCCGAACCCGTTTCAGGCAATCTTGCGAATGTCTACCAGTCGCTTGCGCCGGAGTCCCGCGGCAATCTCATCGGCGTGAGCGCGGGACATCTGCTTGATCCGATGAAGTGGGACGCGAACCCGCAAGCGGCCGAATCGCTTAAAGAGGATATTCTCTCCAAAGCATCTGTCATTCTCCACTTTCTTGCGCAAGTGAATACGAAAGCGCGGAAAGATCAATCTCATTTTGATTTTGCCGTCGAGACATTCGTCACCAATGTTTTTTTTACAAAAATCCTTGCGCGATTTGCCCGGGAACTCGGCAAGCCGGTGATTTATACATCAAGTCTGCACGCCTTCTCTCTGGGGACGCTTCTGGAAAGGCCGGTAGAGGAACCTGCTACAGAGACAACCGCAATCCCTTTTTGGAGGCAGACGCGGGATTTTATGGCGGGCCTGGATACGGCTTTTGACCAGTATATCGATCAATACTTGAGCGGACGCTCGACAAAGAGCCCGAAAGAATTTACGGCGGCTTACCTTCGCGAGGCGAAAGTGGAGTCCTCAGATCCTTCCCGTCCGGCCTTGAATTTTACGGATATGATGGCGGCCGTGGATGACTATGAGGCCTTCAAAGAGGCAAACCAGCAGAACCCTCAGGCCATCCTTGAGAAGCTCAAGGCGCTTGCCGGCATCTATCCGCCGGACCTGGCCTTCGGCATCTATTCCATCTCGAAAATCATGGGCGAAAAAGATGTGCTTGGACTCGCACCCGGCAAAGGGGCCGTTTTTCGTTTGGCCAATCAGTATGGTCATCGGGCACGGAAAGGAGTCCTGCCTCTTTTCATGACGCGTCTTAAGGCCGGTCAACCGGTCGGCTATTCGGGGCACCGGCTCGGTTTTTTCAATGTGACGGATACAGTCGATACCGTCGAGACGGTGATGCGTCAAATGCTGGGGGGCGAACATCCGGTGAACGGAATCATCCATGTGGCTCCTGAGGGCGGGCCCGTTCCCATGTTAAAAGCCTTGGGGCTGACAGCCAGAGCGCTTCGGATCAGGTTGGACAGGTATCCGGGCGGCATCAAACCGTTTCATGATTTCCCCAACTTCCATCTCGCTGAAATGGATCATGCCAAAATGCGGAGCGTGCGAGGCGGAGCCGCCACAGTTCCTCTTCGCCAAGGGCTCCGGGAGATGGCGGCTGAGCGCGCCGAGATGCGGGCGTCTATCTCTGACGATGCTGCCGCCGAGGATCTTCTCCAACATGACGCGAGGAAGCTCGAGGAGTTGGAGACGTTAACAGGGCAGAGTGTTTGGTTCAATATCGGTGATTTTCATCGCCTCCGGTTAGAAGCAATGGAGGGGGTGAAGAAAGACCGGTTCATCGATGTGTGGAAAAAAGCATGGGAGAGAAGCCTGGAAATTAGCCGCCCCTTTTTAAGGCGGGACCTGCGCAGTCCGATTCCCTACAATTTTGCTTTCAACACCGCTATCAGCTATGACCCAAGCATGGTTCCGGTCAGGGAGCTTGGGAAAATCAAGCAGTTTTTGCTTCCGGATTTTCCGGAAAGCGATGTGATCGGTTCGCGAAGAGAGACTTTGGACGAAAACGAGCAAGGGGTCTCATTGGCCTTTGAGTTTGCGTCGAATGTCTTGATGGAGGACCCGATGAATGAACAGTTGTGGGTTATGGCCAACCGCTGGCCGAAGTCGCCGTATAATTCCTTGTTGGTGAGTAAAAGACAAAGACCGCAGCGGATGACTTCCGATTTGATTCCGGGAATCGTGAAATGGGTGCAAAACGGGGTGGTGCTCGAGTTTCACCGCCGGAATAAATTTGTCGGCCATTTTCATGCCCACCTATTTCCCGAGGATCAGGCCCCTGTCGCAGCATTTGCAGGGAGTTTTGCTTCGCACGAGCACTCAGGCCGCCTTAGGATGGGCTCTCTTGCCGAATGGCCTGTTCCTCATATTGCCTTGGCATCCGAGGATCCCGAAACACTCGATCAAGCGATTGCTGCCATGAACAACTTATTGGAAGGGGAAACGAGGCGTTTTAATCAAATTTACTTGAGGGATCCGGCAACCCGAAACCTGATCGCTCTGTTTTTTTTGTTTCGTTCCGATGAAAAAATGCCGTTTGGGTTCAGCACGGTTGGTTTTGTACGTTCCAAAGACGAAAACCTTACTGAAGAGGATGTCGTCGGGAAGCTCAAAGAGAAAGCTTTGGTAGGCGACGATGAGTTGAATTCGATTCGGGGACATTTTTTGAGGGATTGGGAGGGAAAAATAGGTGCCAGGCACGCACGCGGGGGACAGGCAGGGCGCGCCGAGATGCGGACGGCTACAGTTCCGCTTCGCCAAGGGCTCCGGGCGATGGCGGCAGAGCGCTCCGAATCGCGGGAGACACTTCGAGCAGCTCCCCGGCTTGCGGAGTTCGAAAACCTCCAATATCACTACCACAGCATGGTTGCTTTTACCCTCAAGGGATCGTGGCGGGGGGAGACCTACTACATCAAATTCAACTATGATCCCAAACTTGCTAAACGGGAGATTGCCGTCTATGACGAAAATGTCCGTAACGAGGCGGTCAAAGATTGGATGCCCGAAGTTTCCATCGGGCAAGTGAATCCGGAGGACCGTCGGATCCTTGCCGAGGGAGGGTATCTGGAGCAGGTGGAGGCAAAATTGTCGGAGAGGGCCAAGTTGGGGCTTTCCGCAGGTGCGTCTACACTTCCCTGGAGGGTCCGGGAGGGTAGTCCGTATATCGTGCTCAAGGAAGTCGAGATGGGTGCCCTCTGGGAGACCCTCCGTGAGGATTTGGTGGCTTTTTTTGGTCAACCCGAAAAAGATTCAACCAAGTCTCATCTGATCGACGTTTTCCTGAAGGTTTTTGAGGTTGTGGAGAAAATGAACTTAGCGGGTGTTGTTCATCGTGATCTGTCTGTGCGGGAGATATTCGTCGACCGATGGCTCACAGCCGTGAAGATTTTAGATTGGCATCTTGCAGTAACGCCGCAGAACGGTTTGTCCTCGCTCCAAGATTTGGATTTGCTGACCGCAGGGAAACCGCGCCGGGATGAAATCCTGAACTTGTTAAAAGGTTCAAAGTGGGAATTCGCGCCGAACGCGCGGGATCTTATCGCGCTTCTCGAGATGCTCTTACTGCTGCCGAAGATTTGTGACGGAAGCCCAAGAACCGAGGATCAGCACCTTGGGGAAATCAAATCGGTCATCGAGAGAGCTCAAGACGAGGCATCTCTTTTTCCTGCTTTGAAGCAATATATCAACGGATTTCGTTCCGTGCACCGTGCCGAGGTGCGTACGGAGACTACGAACCGGAGAGGCTGGCTCAGCCGCCGGCAGAGGGAGATCGTGGAAAGCGGGCGCGCGCCCCTTCTTGTGTCCGACCTGGATGCGACAATCAAATATCTGGGTGGGCGCATTTCGGACAGGGCGGTGCGGGCGATCTACCGATACACGGCAGGAGGGGGCTATTATGCGCCCGATACCCTCGGTCAAAAGGATGCAAGCTTCTACGGAGTCATGGGAGATCCGATGGTTCATACCTTCTACGCAGAAGGACGGCCCGATTTGCTCGGGCGGGTCCCTTTGATTTTGGGCAAGCGATATTCCGAAGGGTGGGAAGCGGAGGGCGGTAGTGAGGTGTTTGATTATTGGCATGAGCCCAACGAGGAAGGCTGGCACCTGATTGCAAAGAAGGATCCGTTGGAACCGATGAACAAGGCCAAAGGGGCCGAACGGCTGGTGACCGATCTCAAGCGGTGGGGGAAGGCCGTTGCTGTTCTTGCGGCCTACGGGGACCGCTTTTTCGATTTTCACGACAAAATTTTCGGCGATCCGTGGAATGACGGGAGCTTTGTGGGTCATCCCGGGATCCCTGCGATCGTGAATGTCGGGTTGGCTGCCTCGGACGATTTATTGTCCAAATATCTCGCTCCCGGGCAGGTGTTCTTTAATGTCCATCCGGTGGGGCAGACCATCACGCAGCCTCTGATTGATGCCGGAATCCAAACCACCATCGAAGATATCGAATTTCTGGCAGATGAGCTTGAGGCCCTCAGTGCGCAATATGGATGGCTCAAGGGTCCGTCACCCTGGACTCTCCCGGAACCTCGCCGGGTGGCCGATTGGCATTGGGATTCCCACGACCCCTTCGTGATTTCCGACCCCAACACCCGCGTGAACGTGATTTTGCAGGGAAAGGGTCCCGGTTTTGTCTGGGCCTCGCGCGATCACTGGCAAAACGACTTTTGGATGGTGCCCCTGATATGGCGCGGCGATCGCCATACGGCGCTCCTCCCGCAAAGCACAACTGATTTTCAATTTTGGCTCGCATTGCACGAATCCCAGGGCGGCTGGGGTTGGGACCGAAGTCCGGACCGGCGGGTTGTGGTGGCTCGCGCCGAGAGCCGCAGCGATTCAACCCCTTTCGCAGGGACGGTGTCCGGTTATGCCCGGCTGGCCAGTTATGAGGTGATTGCTGCTGTGACAGGGAGCCGTCGATCGGGATCGGCCAATGAGGTGCTGGCCAGGCGGATCGTTCGCGCTGGAGTGCCCCAATTGACGCGGGATCTTCAGGCTGTTTTGCTTCGGATACAGCGCCGCCAGCTAAAGACAATGGTCAGGCAAGCGGGGGATCATCATCAGGCGATTCGTTCGATCGGGACTCCGACCGTGGTGGAGTATCGGATCTCCGGTGAAGAAATAAAACATGCCGATGTTCTGCAGGCATTGGTTGAAACGGTCCGGAATGCGTCGGCTTCGAACAAGTTCATCATCAGCCGGATCACGGCCCCCAAAGATTTTGTCCGGCAGTTGGAGAAAATCTTCATGTCCTTGGATCACCGTAAGTCGGAGCTGGTTCGGCATGAGATTACCGACGATGGGATCGTCATTTATCATCAGGGCTTACCGGACAAAGAATCGCTCAACAATTCCGCTTCGGTGACGGTGACTTCAGAATTATTTCCCAAGGCGGAGGAGATGGTTCTGGCGGCGGACCGCTACGAGCAGGGGAAGGCAAAAATCCAATATGACGGGCCGAACAGGCGCGAAGTGGCGGCCCGTCTGTATACGGCGGCGCTGATGCTGGCGGCGGAGTCGTTATCTCTGAAGACCGCGGAGAGCCTCGTTCAATATGAAACGGGGCGCTTCCGGGCGTGGAGCGAAGCGGGGTTGGGACGTTTGACCGATTTCGTGCAGGGGATGCTCGAGCGGCAGCGCTCGGAGCTTAGCTTGGCGCTTTCTGCCTAATATTGTCAGGTGACAGCCACTTTTTAATTTTGGCGCTAAAAGTGACAGTCACCTGGCAATACCGTGAGCTGCCTTCAGACAAACCTGCCAGCCTCTTGACAATGCAATTTCAGAATTGTTTCCATAAAGTCCTTTTGCTCCGTCATGCTTCCCTCAGTTATAATACCCCTGAACATCATTCGAAAAGGGGACTTCATGAAAAGAACGAAAATTGTCGCAACGGTCGGGCCTGCTTGCAAACCGAAACCTGGAAATGCAAAGCATTCGCCTCTGGAGGCGTTGATCAGAGCAGGAGTGGATATTTTCCGGATCAATGCGTCGCATACGACGCCTGATCAGTTGCGTCAGTGGATCCTCGCCATCCGAAAGGCCAGCCGGTCTGCGGGTTCCCAGACGGGAATTTTGGTGGATCTCCAGGGACCGAGGATCCGGACGGGAAAACTCTCGGGCTCGAAGCCGGTCCTCCTCAAGGCGGGCGACGAGATCGTCCTGGAAGCGGGTATGCGGGAGGGGACCTTCGAGGTCCTTACGACTCCATGCCGGCAATTGCCCAAAATGCTCAAGGCAGGCGACCGCATTCTGCTCGATAACGGTTTGATGGCTCTCGAGGTCCTCCGGATTTCGATGAATAGGATCTCTTGCCGGGTCAAGACGGGCGGCCTTCTCGGCGAAAACAAGGGCATGAATCTGCCGGACGCCCCGGTAACTTTACCGACCTTGGGCGACAAGGACCACGCCAGCCTCAAAATCGCCGCACAACAGGAAGTTGATTTTATTGCCCTTTCGTTTGTTCGCAGTGCGAAGGATGTCTTGACGGTCAAGCGGGCGCTTAAAAAATACGGGAGTGCGATTCCGATCGTGGCCAAGATCGAAAAACCCGCGGCGGTCGAAAGACTCGCGGAGATTCTCAAAGTCACCGACGCCCTGATGGTGGCGCGCGGAGATCTGGGGATCGAGATGGGCGTGGAAAAGGTTCCGATGGTCCAGAAGCAGCTGATCCGGGAGGCCAATCGCCGGCAGATTCCCGTGATCACGGCGACCCAGATGCTGGAATCGATGATGACCCAGGTTTATCCTACCCGCGCCGAGGCTTCCGACATTGCCAATGCCGTCCTTGACGGCACGGACGCCGTCATGCTTTCGGGGGAAACGGCGAACGGACAGTACCCGCTGCTTGCGGTGCAAACGATGTCGCGCATCATCGAAGAGTGCGAGCGCGCCGCTGCTGCACCCGCTTATGACGGCGACCACGAAAGGCTTTCGCGGCGAGATCTTGTCCTTCATGCGATTACGGATGCTGCCCGCGATGCCGCCGATGACCTTGCTGCAAAGGCACTTGTGGTTTTCACCCGGTCGGGGAAGACAGCCGTTTTTACTTCCAAGCTGAGGCCGCGTTCACCGATTATTGCGCTCACGCCGTTCCCAGCGACGGCCCGGCGCCTACAGCTCCTGCACGGGGTTGTGCCGGTGCTGATGCCGTCCGTTCGTCATACCGATGCCATGATCCGGGCGGGTTGCCGTGTCCTTTTGTCTACCCACCGGCTCCGGCGAAACGATTGCGTGGTGTTGGTCTCCGGAAAGAACGATACGGGAGGCTCGGACCACATGGTGAAGATCCACCGGATCTAGGCATGACTCCTGTCCTCGGGCTTTTATCCCTTTTGCGGAAAACAGACCGCGATTTCATCCGGACTTTCTTTTCCCGGTACCGCTTCACCCTTCAGGAGAGGCGCCAGATGATCGAATTCGCGCGCGATCTGGAAATGTGGGGGGGCGAGGACCTGAGGGAGGTGGCCGCTCGTTTGGAAGCGGCTCTTCGGCCCGATCTCGAAGCGGCCGCCCGGAAAAAGATCCTGTTCGAAACTTTACGAGCGGAGATTTTGCGGCAAAGAAAACTTCCGAAGGATTATCCGTCCTCGGCTCCCAAAATCGTTTCTTCCCCGCAGCGTAAACTCGTACGGCGGCGGAGTGCCGGAAAAATCGACGGGGATTGTCCGGTCGCGAGTCCCCGCACCGTGTGCTGTAACCTCAGGACCCTGGACGCGGTCCGCAACTGCCCTTTCGGCTGCAGTTATTGCACGCTGCAGACTTTTTACGGCTCCGAAATCCTTTTGGATGAAGAACTCCGCCGCAAGCTCGCGTCCATCCGGATCCTACCCGAACGGTTCTACCATTTCGGGACAGGACAGTCGTCGGACTCTCTTGTGTGGGGAAACCGCTTCGGCCTGCTCGATGAGCTGTGCGGATTTGCCGCGGCCCACCCGAATATCCTGCTCGAATTCAAAACCAAATCCTCCGACGTTTCCTATTTTCTTGATCACGTGGTGCCGGCGAACGTGGCGTGCAGCTGGAGTTTGAACCCCGAGCCGGTGATCCAAAATGAGGAGCACGGCACGGCATCACTGGCCGAAAGGATTCGCGCGGCGAGGCTTGTCGCAGATCGGGGCGTCCGGGTGGCGTTTCATTTCCATCCGATGATCGAGTACCGAGGGTGGGACCGGGATTACCCGGCGATTGCGAAGACCCTGCTGAAGCAATTCGATCCCTCCGAGGTGCTTTTTGTTTCGTTCGGATCGGTGACGCTGATCAAGCCGGTGGTCCGAAAGATCCGGGAGCGGGGAGGTGCGACCAAGATCCTTCAAATGGAAATGGTCCCCGATCCTCACGGCAAATGGACGTATCCGGCCCCGGTTAAACTCAGGCTTTTCCGGACGATGAGAGAGGCCCTCCGGCCTTGGGAGGGTTCCGTCTATTTCTATCTTTGCATGGAGCATGCCTCGATTTGGGATGAACTTTTCGGTTGGCATTACGAAACCAATGATCTCTTCGAAGCCGATTTCGGTGCGAAGGTCATGGCGAAAATAAAGACAGTACCGATCATGCACGCGAGGGATTTTACTTGAAATACAGGCCCGTCTGGTTTAAAATATCCTTGTCTTTTCTTTTTGACGTAAACCCCTTTTTTTAAATCAGTTACAGATCCCTTACGGGTGCTGTGTGTTTGAGTACCCCAACAGGAAAGTCAGGGGTCTGTTTGTCTTGTGAGCCGAAACCATGAAGCGTGCCGTTGTTGTTCTGATCGTTTTGCTCGCGCTTGCGGGGATTGTTGTGTTCGGGATTTCCCGCTTCGACGTCAACGGATTTCAGCCGAAGATCAAAGAACAGCTCGAAACATTGACTGGTAATCCGGTCAATCTCGGGAAGCTGTCGCTTGCGTGGCGTGAGGGCCTCACCCTGCGCCTCGACGGGCTCCAGGTTTATTCTCGCGGCGACACTTCGGGCCGTCCGGCCATTAGCCTCGAGAGCGCAAGCGTGGTTCTTCGCCTCCTCCCGTTGCTCCAGGGCAAGTTCCAGGCGGCTTCGCTGACGATCAAAAAACCCGAATTTCAGGTGGCGAGGGACAAAAATGGGGGGGTGATCCTGGAGGGTCTGAATCCCCAGCCTTCAGAAATCGCTTCGCCGAAACCGGATGCCGGAAAATCCGTGCCTGTTTTTCCCGTATCTTTTTATATCCGGAAAATCCGTATCGAAGATGGACGGATGTTGTACCTGGACGCGTCAGGACCGTCGCCGCTTTCGGTTTCGGTCCGAAGCCTTGACGCGAACCTTCTCGATTTTTCCTTTTCGAAGATGAACGATCTGTCTTTTTCGGCCGAGACCGCCATGGCGGTTTTTGCGGCTGCCAAAAACCTGACGATGCACGGAAACTGCCGGTGGCTGCATCGCGAATCATCCCTCGTTCTCGAGGGTTTTAAAACCGAACTCGGCTTGGAGCTGATCGATTTAGCCGAACTCGAGAAAAGTATCCCCGCCTTCAAATCCGTCGGGCTGCAGGAGGCCCTTGGGGGCAAGGTGAGCCTTGAAAGCGAAAAACTCGTGTGGAACCCCGGGCAAGGCACCTCCGATGGCCTTGTCCGCGCTGAGATCGCCGACGGGAGATTCCGCTTGGCCCAGCTTTCGACACCGGTTGAAGGGGTCCGCTTGGTTCTTTCCGTCAAGGGCGCGGATTTAATCCTCGAGGATTTTTCGGCCCGGCTTGCCGGAGGGACGGCAAAGGTTTCGGGGACGTCGGGGCCTTGGTCCGCGAACCCTCAGACTTCGTTCCGTTTGGCCCTCGAAAACATCGCTCTCGAGAATTTTCTTCCTCCGCTCGCGGCCAGCGAACCGCAGCTCCACGGACGGACTTCAATCTCGTTTGAAGGGCTTGCCTCGGGCCGGGACTGGCCTTCCGCGGCGAAGGCCCTTTCCGGGCAGGGGCGTTTGGCCCTCAAGGACGGAGTGATCGTCAATTTGAGTTTGCTCAAGAACGTTCTGGCGAAGTTGTCCATGTTTCCGGATCTGATCGCCGGGCTCGAAAAGAAGGTGCCGGAAAATCTTCGCACAAAGTTCGAAAAGCCGGATACTTTGTTCGAACCTTTCGAACAGCCGTTCCGGGTCCGCGACGGGGTTCTCGCGTTCGAGGGCCTAAGGGTCGTGACCGAAACGGTGGAGCTTGATGCGGAAGCGACGCTTGATTTGGCGGGTCGCTTTTCCGGACGTGCGGATTGCAAAATCGACCGTGATTTTTCCTCATGGCTTGCGGAAAATCCGGCGCAAATGAAAGCGTTTGCCGGGGAGGACGGCCGTCTCGTTTTTCCCGTGACGTTCGAGGGGCAGCTACCCAAGGTGACCTTGAAGCCCGACCTCGGGGCGATTGCAGCGCGGCTTGCGACTTCGGGGCGGGCTGATTTAGAGAAGCGCGTCCTTTCGGATCCGTCAGGCGCCAGCGATCTCGAGCTTTTCAGCCGCTGGGTCGAATCGGCCTCTAAAGTTGTGCAGGGAAATGAAACTAACGCAGTGACGGAGAAATCTGACTCATAACACGAAATCGGAGACTCACCATGGGAAAGAATGCGATTGTCAATGAAGAGGTCGTCCTGAATCTCAAAGCTTTGTTCGAGCCCGCTTCGGTGGCCGTTATCGGGGCTTCGCGGCGCAAGGAGGCCGTGGGCAGCGCCGTGCTTTCGAACCTCGTCAGCTCTAAGTTTACGGGTTCGGTTTATCCCGTCAATCCCAAGGTGGACGTGATCCAGGGCCTCCAAAGTTATCCTTCGGTTTTGAAGATTCCGGGCCCCGTGGATCTGGGCGTCATCATTCTTCCGAGTGCCTCGGTTCCCGAGGCCATGCAGGAGTGCGTCGAGAAGGGCGTAAAATCCGTCATCGTGATTTCAGCCGGTTTCCGTGAAGTCGGGGAAGACGGCAAGCGCCTGGAGGAACAGGTCATCCGCATTGCACGCGACGCGGGGATCCGCGTCATGGGCCCTAACTGTCTCGGCCTGATCAATACCGACCCGAAGATCCTGCTCAACGCGAGTTTTGCCCCCTGCATGCCGTCTGCCGGCAAGATTGCCTTTGTTTCGCAAAGCGGAGCGCTGTGCGCCGCGATTCTCGATTATGCGCAGGGTGAGAACATCGGATTCTCGAAATTCGTCAGCTTCGGCAATAAGGCCGACTTGAACGAGGTGGACCTCTTGAGGTACCTGAAGGATGACACCCAGACCAACGTGATTCTCATGTACATCGAAGATATCGTCGACGGGCAAGGCTTTATCGAAATGGCCCGGGAAATTACCGGGGAAATCAAGAAGCCGATTCTTGCCATCAAATCCGGACGCACGGCCCAGGGAGCCAAGGCGGCCAAGTCGCACACCGGCTCTTTGATGGGCTCTGACGAAGTCTATGATGCGATCTTTATGCAGTCGGGAGTGATTCGCGTGGACTCGGTGGAGGAGATGTTCGACTACGCGATGGCCTTCGCCCATTCGCCGCTTCCGAAATCGAACCGCGTGGCCATCATCACCAACGCCGGAGGCCCGGGGATCATGGCGACCGACGCCTGCGTGAAATGCGGACTCGAGATCGCCGAAATCGGGGAAAAGACGACGGAGGAGCTCAAGAAGGTGCTGCCTCCGACCTCCAACTTTTCCAATCCGATCGACGTCATCGGCGACGCCCAGCACGACCGCTACGAGAGCGCTCTCACGCACGTGCTGGCGGAACCCAACGTCGATAGCGTGCTGGTCATTTTGACGCCGCAAGCGATGACCGAAATCGAAGCCACGGCCGAAGTGATCGTCGAGATGAAGAAGAAGACCGACAAGACCATGATCGCTTGTTTTATGGGCAGCGCGGATGTTTCCAAGGGGACGAAAATCCTCGAGCAGAACGAAATTCCTGTTTATCCGTTCCCGGGCGCTGCGGCGCGCACCCTGAGCGCGATGTCACGCCATCAGGTTTGGATTGACCGGCCGCGAACGGGAGTCAAAAAATTTTCGGTGGAAACGGCCAAGGCGGAAGCCTTGATCGAAACCGCACGGAAGTCCAAGCAGCGTCTCCTGAACGTTGCGCAGTCGATGGAGGTTCTCAAGGCCTATGGATTTCCCGTGCCTCCCTGCGGGTTTGCAACCTCTGAAGCGGAGGCTGCGAAGATCGCGTCCGAGATCGGATTCCCGGTGGCGATGAAGATCATTTCCCAGAAAATCGTGCACAAGTTCGACGTCGGCGGGGTGAAACTCAATCTTGCGACGAAAGAGGAAGTGAAGGCGGGGTACCGCGACATCATGGCTGCCTTGAAGGAGCGGAAATTGCAGGACCAGATCGAAGGCCTCTTTATCCAGGTCATGGGACAAAAAGGCCGCGAGGTTATTTTGGGCATGAACCGCGACCCTCAATTCGGGCCCGTCATCATGTTCGGACTGGGAGGAACCTATGTGGAGGTCTTCAAGGACGTGACCTTTCGCCTCGCGCCGGTGCGCGAGCTGAGCGTCAAACGCATGGTCGGCAGCATACGGTCGTATCCGATCCTCAAAGGGGTCCGGGGCCAGGCGCCCGCGGACACGAAAATAATCATCGAGTGCATTGAAAGGCTGTCCCAGCTTTCGTGCGATTTGCCGGACGTACAAGAGATTGATATCAATCCTCTTTTGGTTTATGATCACGGAAAAGGCGCCGCCGTTCTTGACGCGCGGCTAGTTTTGAAATCATAATTCCGCTTATCATCCTTCCCAAGCAGTTCAGGGCGGCGGACTCTCATGTTTGAAGTGAGGCAGGGACTAATCATAAGGAGCTGAGACTTTCATGGGGAAAACTTTTTGCGCAATGGATGGAAATGAAGCCGTAGCCTATGTCGCCTACCGCGCGAGCGAGGTGATCGCGATTTATCCGATCACGCCCTCGTCGCCGATGGGGGAGTGGGCCGATGCGTGGGCTGCCGAAAAGAAGCCCAACCTCTGGGGGACTGTTCCCTCGGTCGTCGAGCTGCAAAGCGAAGGCGGCGCTGCCGGGGCAGTCCACGGGGCGCTCCAGACGGGTGCTCTGACCACGACCTTTACGGCATCGCAGGGACTTCTGCTCATGATTCCCAATATGTACAAAATCGCCGGCGAACTGACGCCGTCGGTTTTCCATATCGCCGCGCGATCCCTCGCTTGCCAGGGCCTTTCGATTTTTGGCGATCACAGCGACGTGATGTCGGTGCGTTCGACCGGGTATGCCATGCTCTGTTCGTGTTCGGTCCAGGAGAGCATGGATCTGGCGCTCGTCGCTCACGCCGCGACGCTGGAAACCCGCGTTCCCTTTCTCCACTTTTTCGACGGGTTCCGGACTTCGCATGAAGTGGCCAAAATCGAAGTCATTCCGCAGGAGACCCTTTGTGCGATGATCGACGATGCGCTTATTTTCAAGCACCGCGCTCGGGCTCTCACGCCGGACCGTCCGGTTTTGCGGGGAACGGCTCAGAACCCGGATGTTTATTTCCAGGCGCGCGAGACGGTGAACCGCTATTACACGGCCACGCCGGACGCCGTCCAAAATGCGATGGACAAATTTGCGAAACTGTCGGGCCGCGCTTACCGGCTTTTTGATTACCACGGACATCCCCAGGCCGAGCGCGTCATCGTGATGATGGGTTCGGGCGCCGAAGCGGCCCATGAAGCCGTCGATTATCTGACGGCGCAGGGCGAGAAGGTGGGGCTTTTGAAGGTCCGGCTCTACCGGCCTTTCGACATTAAGCGTTTTATTTCTGCCCTTCCGTCGACGGTCCGCACTCTGGGAGTCCTGGACCGGACGAAGGAACCCGGAAGCTTGGGAGAGCCGCTTTACCTGGACTGCCTCGTCGCCCTTCAGGAGGCCAGTGGTGAAGCCTCTTTCCCGTTCAAGGCGATGCCACGCGTGGTCGGGGGGCGTTATGGATTGTCCTCGAAGGAGTTTACTCCGGCGATGGTCAAGGGTGTTTTCGATGAATTAAAAAAGCCCAACCCCAAAAACCATTTTACGATCGGGATCGACGACGATGTGACCCATACGAGTCTTCCTTATGATCCGGCGTTCTCGACCGAGGACCCCAAAGTGATTCGCGCCGTTTTTTACGGTCTTGGCTCCGACGGAACGGTGGGCGCGAACAAAAATTCGATCAAGATCATCGGAGAGAATACGGACAACTATGCCCAGGGCTATTTCGTCTATGATTCGAAGAAGGCCGGGGCGGTCACGATATCCCACTTGCGCTTCGGGTCCCGGTACATTCGTTCGACCTACCTCGTGAGCCGCGCCCATTTTGTGGGCTGTCATCAGCCGGTTTTCCTCGAGCGCTACGAGCAGATGCTCGAGGTCTTGATGGAAGGCGGGACGTTCCTTCTCAACACGGCCTCCGCCGTGGACCGGATTTGGGACGAGCTTCCGAGGGTTTTTCAGCGTCAGATCATCGATAAAAAAATCAAGTTCTACGTCATCGACGCCTATCAGGTTGCCAGGGACTCCGGGATGCGCCAGCGGATCAACACCGTGATGCAAGTCTGCTTTTTTGCCATTTCGGGTGTTCTCCCTAAGGAAGAGGCGATCAAGCAGATCAAGAAGTCGATCGTCAAGACTTACGGCAACAAGGGCGAAGAGATCGTCAACATGAACCTGAAGGCCGTGGATCATACGCTGTCCCACCTCCATGAGGTGTCTGTCCCGGCAACGGTCACGAGTACGCTGGAACTCAAGAAGCCGATGCCTGAGGAGGCCCCGGATTTCGTCCGAAACGTCCTCGGAAAAATCAACTCCGGCCGGGGGGACGAGCTTCCGGTGAGTGCGCTTCCCGATGACGGGACCTATCCGACCGGAACGTGCACCTGGGAGAAGAGGAACATTGCGCTCGAGATTCCGGTTTGGGATCCGGCCGTTTGTATCCAATGCGGCAAGTGTGCGGTGGTTTGTCCGCACGCTACTCTTCGCCTGAAGGCTTATGAGCCCGCGCGGCTAGACGGAGCCCCTGCGACGTTCCGTTCGTCGGAGGCCCGGGACCCCCAGTGGAAGGGCCTGAAGTTCTCGATTCAAGTGGCGCCCGAGGATTGCACCGGATGCGGCGTTTGCGTGGATATCTGCCCGGCCAAAAACAAAACCGAGGTCAAGCTCAAGGCCATCAATATGAAACCCCAGCCGCCCCTTCGCGAGCAGGAGCGGAAGAATTGGGAATTTTTCCTGGGTCTTCCGGAGGTTGACCGCCGCACCCTTAAGGTCGAAAGCATCCGGCAGCAACAGGTCCAGCAGCCCCTCTTCGAGTTCTCAAGCGCTTGTGCGGGCTGCGGAGAAACGCCTTACCTGAAACTCGTGAGCCAGCTTTTCGGGGACCGGATGGTCGTGGCCAACGCGACGGGCTGTTCTTCCATTTACGGGGGAAACCTGCCGCTGACGCCGTGGTCGAAAAATGCGGACGGCCGGGGTCCCGCCTGGTGCAACTCGCTTTTCGAAGACAATGCGGAGTTCGGCCTTGGCTACCGGGTTTCGATCGACAAGCAGACGGAGTTCGCTCAGGAGCTTCTGAAGAAATTGGCCCCGGAAATCGGCGAGCCTCTTGTGACGGAGATTGTCACGGCACGGCAGCGGTCTGAAGCGGATATCTATGACCAGCGTCAGCGCGTTGCCACGCTCAAGGGGAAGCTCGCGGGATTGAAATCCCCCGAGGCCCGCCAGCTCGAGTCGATTGCCGATATGCTCGTCAAGAAAAGCGTTTGGATCATCGGAGGAGACGGCTGGGCCTACGATATCGGCTACGGCGGACTTGACCATGTTCTGGCGTGCGGCCGTAACGTGAACGTTCTCGTTCTGGACACGGAGGTCTATTCCAATACGGGAGGGCAGATGTCGAAGGCGACCCCCCGGGGCGCCGTTGCCAAGTTTGCCGCTGCCGGGAAGCAGTCGGGCAAAAAGGACCTCGGGTTGATGGCCATGACCTACGGGAATGTGTACGTGGCCAAAGTTGCGATGGGGGCGCGTGACGAACATACCCTCAAGGTGATGCTCGAGGCCGAGGCCTATGAAGGGCCTTCGCTCATTATCGCCTATTCGCATTGCGTAGCGCACGGGATCAATATGACGACCGGCATGCAAAACCAAAAGGCAGCGGTCGATTGCGGACAATGGCTGCTTTACCGCTTTAATCCGGACCGCTTGGGCGAGGGACTCAACCCCTTTCAGCTCGACAGCAAGGCGCCGAAAAAAAAGGTGGAAGAATACCTGCTCATGGAGAACCGCTTCAAGATGCTGACGAAGAGCCGTCCGGAAGAGGCCAAAGTGCTTTTCAAGCAAGCTCAGGAGGATGCCGATATGCGCTGGAAGCTTTATGATTTCCTGGCCAACGGACTGAACTTCGGGGCGAAGGCCGAGGCTAACCCCGCTTTATCAACGACGAACGTGGGAGGAGTATAAGATGGACCTGACGACGACCTACCTGGGACTGAAACTCCGCACGCCGCTTGTGCCCTCCGCATCACCTTTGTCGGAAGAGGTGTCGACCATCCGGAAAATGGAAGATGCCGGCGCCTCCGCGATCGTGATGCACTCGCTTTTCGAAGAGCAGATCGTCGCCGAATCGGTCGAGCTGCAGCACCACCTGTCCGAAAACACCGACAGTTTTGCCGAGGCCCTCTCCTTTTTTCCGGAAGCGGCCGAATACCGCGTCGGGCCGGAGGAATACCTGGAGCATATTCGCAAGGCCAAGGCGGCCCTCGGCATCCCCGTCATCGCGAGCCTGAACGGAACGACGGGCGGGGGATGGACGAACTACGCCAAAAAGATCGAACAGGCCGGGGCCGACGCGCTGGAGCTCAACATTTATTACATCCCGACGGACCCTGATTTGACTTCGCAGGCGGTCGAGCACAACTACCTCGAAATCCTCAAGGGCGTGAAATCCGCCGTGAGGATTCCCGTGGCGGTCAAGCTCAGCCCGTACTTCAGCAATCTGGCCAACGTGGCCAAGCAGCTCGACCAGGCGGGCGCGGACGGACTGGTCCTCTTCAACCGCTTCTATCAGCCGGACCTGGACCTCGAGGCCCTCGAAGTGCGAAGCGATCTGCAGCTGAGCACCTACCGCTCGATGAGGCTGCCCTTGAGATGGATTTCGATTTTGTCGGGAAGGGTCCGGGCGAATCTCGCCGCGACCGGCGGGATCCATCGAGCCGAAGACGCGATCAAGATGATCATGGTCGGCGCGTCGGTGACGATGCTCTGCTCGGTGATCCTCTCGAAGGGGATCGAGCAGATCGGGATCCTCGAGAAGGGGATTGCCCGCTGGATGGAGGATCACGAGTACGAGTCGGTGACCCAGATGCGCGGGAGCATGAGCCAGATCAATTGCCCGGATCCTTCGGCCTTTGAGCGGGCGCAGTACATCCGCGAGCTGAAGAGCTTCAAAGTGACACGGTAAATTTCTAGGGTGTCATTTCGAGCCGAAACCCCAATGGGCGAGAAATCTCGAAGGTAACTATCCATGGATCCGGCACTGTTAGCGAGAATCCAGTTTGCGGTGACCATCGGCTTCCATTATATCTACCCGCCGGTCACGATCGGCCTCGGTCTTCTCATGGCCGTGATGGAAGGCCTATACCTCAAGACCCGCAACCCGCTCTACTCCCGGATGACCCGGTTTTGGACGGGCATCTTCGCCCTGACCTTTGCCTTGGGGACCGCGACCGGCATCGTCATGGAATTCGAATTCGGCACAAATTGGGCGACCTATTCGCGTTTCGTCGGAGACGTTTTTGGCAGCCCTCTGGCCATCGAAGGAATCTTCGCGTTTTTCCTCGAGTCGTCTTTCCTTGGAATCCTGGTTTTCGGATGGGACCGCGTCGGCCCCAAAATGCATTTTTTTTCGACCGTCATGGTCGCCCTCGGATCCGCTTTGAGCGCCGTGTGGATCGTGGTCGCGAATTCCTGGATGCAGACCCCGGCGGGCTACTTTATCCTGACCGAAGGGGCCAAGACGCGGGCGCAGATCACGAATTTCTGGGAAATGGTGCTGAACCCATCGGCCGTCGAGCGGGTCAGCCATGTGCTCATGGGATGCTACGCCGCCGGGGCTTTTCTGGTTTTGAGCGTCGGCGCCTATTACCTCCTTCGCAAACAGCACGAGGCATTTTCGAAGTCCTGCATGAAAATCGCCCTGGTGCTTGCCGCCCTGAGCTCTCTCGGGCAGCTGGCGACCGGTCATGCAAGCGCGGTGGGGGTGAGCAAGCATCAGCCGGTTAAACTGGCCGCTTTTGAGGGCCATTTTGAGGCCCATGCGCCCGGGACGCTCTACCTCTTCGGCTGGGTGGACCCAGCGGCCGGTACTGTGCGCTACGGCGCCGGGGTGCCGGGAGGCTTGAGCTTACTTGTCTCAGGTGATTTTACGAAAAAACTGCCCGGACTCGCGGCTTTTCCGAAGACCGAGTGGCCTCCCGTGAATATCGTTTTCCAGACGTATCACCTGATGATTATGATCGGCATGGCCTTGATCGGCCTGAGCCTGTTCGGGCTTTTTGCCTGGTGGCGCGGATTCCTTTTCAGCCAGAGATGGCTCCTGGGCCTCTTTGCCGTCAGTTTTCTCGGGCCGCAAATCGCCAATCAGGTCGGCTGGATGACGGCGGAGATCGGGCGCCAGCCCTGGATCGTCTACGGGCTGCTGAAAACGGCCGATGGAATCTCCAGGACCGTGAGCGCACGCGAAATTGCCGCTTCGCTCGTCATGTTCCTTTCGATTTATCTGGTGCTTTTCGGGCTCTATGTTTTTTTGCTGATCGAAAAAATCAAACACGGGCCGGAGCTTAAGCCATGAATTCCATTTTTGATCCGCACGTGATCTGGTTCGGACTGGTCGGCGTGCTCTTGACCGGGTACGCGATCCTCGAAGGCTTTGATTTCGGCATCGGATCCCTGCATCTTTTTGCGAAGGGCGATGAAGAGCGCCGTCGGCTTTTGAATGTCATCGGTCCGGTTTGGGATGCCAACGAGGTGTGGCTCGTCGCGGGCGGAGGAGCCCTCTTTGCGGCTTTTCCGGAGGCCTACGCCACCGTTTTTTCAGCGTTCTACCCGGCCTTCATGCTTTTTCTTTTTGCCCTGATCCTGCGCGCGGCCGCGATTGAATTCCGGAGCAAGTTGGCCATGCCCCGGTGGCGAGGTCTCTGGGATTTTGTCTTCAGCGCTTCGAGCATTCTCGCCTGCGTTCTCTTGGGGGTCGCGGCGGGTAATCTTGCTCGCGGGATCCCCCTTGACCGTCAAGGGGAGTTTACGGGGAGTTTTATCTCCCTGCTGAATCCCTACAGCCTCTTGACGGGGGTCACGGCGCTCTCGGTTTTCATGCTGCACGGCGCCCTTTACGCGGCGGTCAAAACCGAAGGGCTCCTGCATCGGCGCGCGACGACCTGGGTGACGCGCTCGCTCGTCTTTTTTTGCGTCTGCTTTGCCATGACTTCCGTTTCGACCGTTTTGTTCGTTCCGAACATGACGGCCCCTCTTCGGGCGAATCCGGTGCTTTGGCTGCTTCCGGCGCTGGCGGTCTACGCGACCGGCAATATTTTCCGAGAGACCCGAGCGGGCCTTTACGGGCGTGCCTTTTTGTCCTCGGCGGCGGTGATTTTGCTCCTGATGGCCCTCTTCGGGGCGGGGCTCTTTCCCTACCTCGTCTATTCCCGGTCCGCGCCGCAGTTCAGCTTGACCCTTATGAACGCGTCCTCCTCGCTCACGACGCTTTCGACGATGCTCTGGGTGGCGGCGGCCGGTCTTCCTCTGGTGGCGCTTTACAGTTGCCTCATGTACCGCACCTTTCGCGGTAAGGTCCGGCTCGATTCCGCCAGCTACTAGGTACTAGGGGCCCCTAATTTTTTGCTTGACAAAATAGAGCTGTATATACAAAAATAGCGCAGCTTTGAATTGTGTATATACAAATCTATGGAAAAGGGGAAACATTCATGTCTAAAGCCGCCGCAGGAATCAAAAAGAAGACCTCCCGGAGCGTTGCGCCGGAAAGGAAGAGTCGCCCGGTCAGCCATGAGCGCGAGGAGAATAAGCTGATTTCGATTCGGATCCCGGAGGGGGTCATCGGAAAGCTCCGTTCCGTTGCCGGAAAGAAAGGCAACGCGGGCTATCAGCAGCTGATCAAGTCCTACATTACGGACGGATTGACCCAAGAGGAGGCGGGCCCCTTTTCCGGGGAGGTCCTCGCAAGCGCTCTCGAGGCGATTGACACTCCTGCCGAAGTCGCCAGGGGAGGCGCCCACGAGTTGGTGACTTCGAAGGTCATCCGCGAAGATATCCGCGCGCTGGCCGCCAGCCTCAAGGACCATTACGCATCTTTTTCCGGGAAGACCTTTTTGATTACGGGGGCCTTTGGGTTTCTCGGGCGTTATTTGGTTCTTCTCCTCAAGTACCTCAATCAGGAGGGCCTTCTTGATCGGCCCGTGAAAGGTTTGCTTCTCGATAATTTCGTGACCGGCTACGAGCAGAAGATCATTTCCGACGAACACCTGGTCTTCAAGCGCCACGACGTCATCGAGCCTTTTTCGGCGGATCAAAGCATCGACTACATCATCCACGCCGCGGGGATCTCCTCGCCGGTGTACTACACGAAATACCCGATCGAGACGATGGACGTCGGGACGATCGGAACGAGGAACATGCTCGAGATGGCCCGGCAAAAAGAGGTGTCGGGGTTCGCTTTTATGAGCTCGAGCGAAGTGTACGGCGATCCGGACAATGCTCATGTGCCGACTCCGGAAGAATACAACGGGAACGTTTCCGTGAGCGGGCCGCGCTCCTGCTACGACGAATCCAAACGCTTCGGAGAGACGATGTGCCAGGCCTTCTGGCGCGTCTACGGGGTCCCCGTCAAGATCATCCGGCCGTTCAACGTGTACGGCCCCGGCATCCGCCCCGACGACTACCGCGTGCTCCCAAATTTCATCGAGCACGCGCTCAGAAAAGAGCCCCTCCCGATCCACGGGGCCGGGCACAATACCCGCTCCTTTTGCTACATCAACGACCAGGTGGAAGGAATTTTCAGGGTCCTTTTTTCCGAGGCGAGCGGCGAGGCCTTCAATATCGGAAATCCCGCGCCGGAGATTTCGGTCCGGGAGCTTGCCAAGCGCGTGGCCGAATCGATGCCTTTCAAGGTGGCCATCGTGAATATCGACCCCCCGCACGCGGTTTACGCGAGTTCTGACCCGAAGCGGCGCTGCCCGGACATTTCAAAACTGAAACGTGTGACGGGCTTCGAACCCCGTTACGGTCTCAAACAGGGGTTGGCCCGGACCATTGAATGGTTCCGGACCAGGGCCCTTTAACGCGAAGCTTTTCCAAGGAGCGACGGCATGGAAACCCTCAAGCACATCGAATCGGCATTTACGGATACGCGCGGCGATATTTTTAATATTTTCGAAGGGACGATCGGGCACGTGGCCCTCGTGACCTCGAAGAAGGGGAGTGTGCGGGCGAATCACTACCACAAAAAAGACCATCAGTTCATGTATCTGGTGAGCGGCGCCTACGAAACACACTGCTTGGACGTCCGTCATCCCGAAAAGCGTCAGATCCTCTCCGTCAAACCCGGAGACCTGGTCGATACGCCGCCTTTTATCGCTCACGCCCAAAAGTTCACCGAGGATTCGGTTTTTCTTGCTTTGACCACGCGGGAACGTGAGAGCGGCAAATACGAGCAAGATACCATTGCGTACGAAGTGATTGCCGGGTATCTTAATCCCCAACTGCAGAAGGCCTGACGGGAGACTTGAGCATGGGGCAGGTGGTCATTCTGACGGGAGCGAGCCGCGGACTTGGCTTGAGCCTCGCCAAACGGTTTCTTGACAACGGTGACCGTGTGTTCGGAGTGAGCCGGACCCGGAAATACTGGAAAGAGGCCTTCGGCGACTTGCCGAAGGGGGCTCTTTTTTCCCTCTATGAACTGGACGTGACGGAGGAGTCCTCGGTCAAGAAGTTCGTGCAAGGGGTTTTTCGGGCGGCCGGGCGTATCGATCTGGCCGTGAACGCCGCCGGCTACGGGGGGCCGCTGCGGAGGACGGAAGATTTGGCCCTCAAGGAATTCCGCAAGATTCTGGACGGAAATCTCGTGAGCGCCTTTCTGGTCTGCAAGTACGTCCTTCCCCTGATGAGGCGACAAAAAGGCGGAACGATTCTTAACGTCTCCTCTATGGCCGGCCAGCGTGCGGTTCCCCGGCTGCCGGCTTATTCGGCGAGCAAGTTCGGTGTGATCGCGCTGTCGCAGGCGATTGCCAAAGAAAATTCCGAAAGCGGTATTCGCTGCTGGACGGTCTGCCCGGGAGGGATGAACACCCGGATGCGCGCCGATCTCTTCGGGGCCGAAGACGCCAAGAAACAGCAAAGCCCCGATTTTGTCGCGGACGTCATCATGCGCGTACTGGCAGGCGAGATCCCGATGGCTTCGGGCGCGGATATCGTCATCCGTCACGGCAAAGTGACCGCCATTCATACTCCCCCGTAATTACAGACGAGGGGAACTCCCGAGCGGGATTTGTGCCAGTGTTAACATAAGGAAATTCGACATGGAAGATACTTTCTACATCAAAAAGCATTGCCGTTATTGCGATTCGCCGCTGCCGCCTGCTTTTCTGGACCTCGGGCTTTCCCCGCTGGCCAATTCGCTCGTTCCGAGCGATAAGCCGCGGACCGAGGAATTTAAGTGGCCCCTGCGCTTGACGCGCTGTCCGCGCTGCGGCCTCGTCCAGCTGACCCACGTCGTTCCGCCCGATCTTTTGTTCGCGCACTACCTGTACGTCAGCTCCACGACGCAGACTTTCAAGCAGCATTTCGCGCAGTACGCAGCCTCGGTCCGCGAGCGTCTAAGTGCCTCGCGCAAGACCAACGCACTGGCGGTCGATATCGGCAGTAACGATGGGCTCCTGCTGTCCTGTTACACGAAGGAGGGCATGTGCGCGGTCGGGGTCGATCCGGCGAAAAATCTGAGCGAAGAGGCGAACCGCAAAGGCCTCAAGACGATCAACCGCTATTTCGACCGCCATTGCGTCGACGAGATCGTCGAAACGTACGGCCATGCTGATGCGATCAGCGCCAACAACGTTTTTGCCCATATCGACGACATCGCCTCGGTGTGCCGGAACGTTGGAGTGCTTCTCGACGACAACGGCATGCTGGTTCTCGAGTTTCCTTATCTTTTGACGATGCTCGAAGGGCTGCTTTTTGACATGATTTATCACGAGCACCTCTCCTATATCGCCATCCATCCGCTCCAATATGTTCTGAACCGGTTTGGCTTCGAAATTTTCGACATTCAGGAGGTGGCTTCCCACGGCGGGTCGCTGCGGGTTTTTGCCCAGAAGCGGGGAGCATTCCGGGAGGTCCGGCCGGTGGTGACGGAGTATCTGCGCAAAGAGACGGAATTCGGCTATCTCAACGACGCCCCCTATGCGATTTTTGCCCAAAAGGTCCTCGGCGTGAAAATGAAACTCAACGAGTTTGTCCGGGATATCCGCGCCAAGCGCCAGACGATCGCCGGCTACGGCGCCGCGGCGAAGGCGACGACGATTATCAATTATTGCGGGCTCTCGGCGGACCAGATCGACTATATCGTCGACGACAATCCGCTGAAGCAAAATCACCTGGTCCCCGGGGCAAGGATTCCCATCGTGCCGAGCGCTCATCTCGAACGGCATCCGCCTGCCTATGTCATTATTTTCGCCTGGAATTTTGCCCGGGAAATCATCGGTAAGAATGGGGCCCTGATCGAAAAGGGAGTCCGGTTCATCGTGCCTCTTCCGGAGCCCAAAATCATAAGTCATCTTTCGGGAGGTTGAACATGAAGAAAATTCTCGTTCCTCTTGCCGGTGGTTTTGAAGAAATCGAGGCCGTGACGGTGATTGACGTTTTGCGCCGCGCAGGCTTTCGGGTGGAAACGGCGAGCCTTGACGCCAAGACGGTCGCGGGCGCTCACGGCCTTTCCGTTGTGGCCGATCTCACGCTGGAGGACGCCCTGAAAGCTGATTACGATGCGTTGGTCCTTCCCGGGGGACAGCCGGGAACGGACCATTTGCGCAAAGACAACCGGGTGCTGGGGCTGGTCCGGAAAATGAGAGATGGCGGAAAATGGGTGGCGGCGATTTGCGCGGCGCCGCTTGTCTTGAGAGACGCAGGCATCGCGGACGGACTCGAACTGACCAGCTATCCGGGTCTGGAAGGCGAGTTTTCCGCAAGCCGCTACCGGGCGGACAGCGTCGTGGTCGACGGGACGGTCGTGACGGGACGCGGACCTGGGGTAGCCATGGTCTTTGCGCTGAAATTGGTCGAGCTGATCGCTGGTCCCGCCGAGAAGGACCGCCTTAGCTGCCAGATGGTTTGCCCTCCGGTGAAGTCGTGACCGACACGATGGCGGAAGCCGCTAAAGAAAAGATCCTGGGGTTTACCTGCCGGCAATGTCACGCCTGCTGCCGCCAGGAGGGGTTTGTTTATCTGGGCTCCGGGGAGGCCGCGGCGATGGCCGGATGGATGGGGCTCGACGAATTTGCGTTTGTCAACGAGTACTGCGAACTTCAAGACCGTCAAAAGCTTGTGTTGAGGAAATTGGAAGACGAGGCCTGCATTTTTTTGACCGGCGAAGGATGCCGGATCCATCCCGCAAAACCCCGCCAGTGCCGCGATTTCCCGAGCCAGTGGCGGACCCCCAAAAGCCGCCGTTATTGCGAAGGGCTGGCGGCCTTAAACCCGTAACTGCTTCTCCGCATCCACGACATCGCGATTCATCCGGACCTGCGCTTCGCGGGCGTTTTCCTTGAGCGAAGCGGGGGCGTGCTGCGAATGGGTCAGTTCCCGGAGCAGTTGAATGACCATCCGGAAGTAACGAATGAGCTCGCCTTCATCGATCTGAGTGTGACGGAACAGCTGGTGGAACGGTTCGCCGTGGACCCAGGACTCGACGGCTCTGGCGATGTGAAAGTGCGGCAGCATCCTCCGGCAGGGGATCCGGAACTTGAGCTCCTTGCGGTAGATCCGGTCCAGGTGGTGTTCGGCGAGCTTGCGTAATTTTTCGTGCTCGGGTTTTACCCTCACCGGCGCCTGGTGGCCCTTGCGCGGCTCGAACACGAAGCTGGAGAGCAGAGCGGCGAGCGGGGCCGGACGGATTTCGTCGAGAACTCCGGCGGCGTGCATCTCCGTCATGATCAATTCGTAGCCGAATAGCGACGAGGCAAATTCCCCCTTGGCGGTCAGTCCGTCCCGAGTCACATAATTCAGATCTTCGAGAAGGGCCAGCTTTTGGTGCATGAGTTCCAGCCCCTTTTCGCGCTTGCTTCCCTGATACTGAAAATAATAAAACGACCGGGGGTAGACGTCGAAGAGCTTTGGCCCGAGGTCCCGGCTGAGATTGAGAAGCGTCGCATAAGCGGTATTGAACTGGCTGCGGATGGGTTCAGGTTTCCCGTGAAGGACCCGCTGGACCTCCGACCACGTGATGTCGTTGGGGTGGATTCGGCTGTAAACGAATCCCTCGTCGTCCATGCCGCGCCTTCCCGCACGCCCCGCCATTTGGTAAAAATCCCGGGTCGTCAGATTACGAAACCCTCCCGCGCCGTAGTACTTCGTCAAGTCATTGAACACCACGCTTCGCGCGGGCATATTGATGCCCAGAGCGAACGTTTCCGTGGTGAAGATCAGCTTGATCAGCTTGCTCGTAAAGAGCTGTTCGACGGTTTCCTTCAGTGTCGGAAGCATTCCCGCGTGGTGGTAAGCGATCCCGTGCTCCACGAGGGCCCTCAGGTCTTGGGCCGACCGTTCGGCCGTGATGCCGTAGCGGTCGAGCAAGTCGTCATACAAGGCGAGCGCCTGCGTGCGCTCCGTGGGTTCGAGGAAGTTGAAACGCACGGCCTCCCAGGCAAGGGTTTCCGTTTGTCGCCTTCCGAAGACAAAGTGGATGGCCGGTAGCCTGTTCTTTTCGAGGAGGTGCTCGATGAGATGGTCGAGGCGGTTGGGCTTGGCGCGCATGGTCTTCAGGCCCCGCCGCCTTTCACGCGCAGACGAGCGCCAGTCGTCCCGGTTCAGATAGCCGTCGCGGAGCAGCTCGCGCATGTTGGCGCATAGCCGTCCCTGGCATTGAAACGAAAAATGCAGGGGGACGGGCCGGTGCTCGGAGAGCACGACGGTCAGGGGATGATGCCCGTGAATGGAGCGGATCCACGCGGCGATTTGGTCGACATTGGGAACCGTTGCGCTGAGGGCGAGGATCCGTGCGTTTGCGGGCGTAAACAGGATGGCTTCTTCCCAGACGGTGCCGCGCTCCGGGTCGTCGAGGTAGTGGATCTCGTCAAAGATGATCCAGCTCATCTGGCGGATACGCTTGGAGTCGTCAAACAGGGAGTTGCGGTAGATCTCGGTGGTCATGATCAGGATCGGGGCGTCGGGGCGGATG